>Ga0310786_10000030_pt1 | contig 223703 bp, 130 predicted proteins | sample AusTroGonzalo_MG_FD_203881 | JGI IMG/M metagenome (GOLD analysis project Ga0310786, IMG submission 203881) | Bovine rumen microbial communities from tropical cattle in Woodstock, Queensland, Australia - Gonzalo_03 (v2) (version 2) | ecosystem: Host-associated > Mammals > Digestive system >... | reverse complement strand
CGCCAAATCAAGGCGCTTTTTCTTAACGCTTTCGGTTCGACTCCCCCTATTAGGTAAAGAAAAAGGTCCAAAGCCATCGCTTTAGACCTCTTTTGGTGGAGATGAGGGGGGTCTCCTCTTGATCCTCGCAAGTCAGAACATTTTCATTTTGGATATGACTTGCTTGGATCTGCGGTCAGTCGCTAAAAAAGCGCCAAATCAAGGCGCTTTTTCTTAACGCTTTCGGTTCGACTCCCCCTATTAGGTAAAGAAAAAGGTCCAAAGCCATCGCTTTAGACCTCTTTTGGTGGAGATGAGGGGGGTCGAACCCCTTACCTCTTGAATGCCATTCAAGCGCTCTACCAGTTGAGCTACACCCCCAAGGCTTTCTCATTATAGCAAGAAATCGGAGGAAGTGCAAGTGTTTGATGAAAATATTTCTTCGGCGGGGTGGGGCGAGCGGGGGAGAGATCAGTCACAGAGTTCGGCGATCTCGTAGATGAGTTTCTCTGTTTTCTCCCAGCCGAGGCAGGGATCGGTGATGGATTTGCCGTAGATCCCTTCTCCGATTTTCTGGGCGCCGTCCTCGATATAGCTCTCCACCATGAAGCCCTTCACGAGGTCGCGTATATCCTGATTATAGCGGCGGCAGGAGAGTACCTCTTTCAGAATGCGCACCTGCTCGAAGGGGTTTTTGCCCGAATTGGAGTGGTTGCAGTCGATGATGGCGGTGGGGTACTTCAGCGCGCGCTCTTGATACATCTCGTGCAGGAGGATGATGTCTTCGTAGTGGTAGTTCGGATGTGACTGCCCGTGCTTATTCACGTATCCGCGCAGGATGGTGTGCGCATAAGGATTGCCGAGGGAATGCACCTCCCATCCGCGATAGAGGAAAGTGTGCGGGTGCTGTGCGGCGGTGACCGAGTTCAGCATCACGGAGTAGTCGCCGCTGGTAGGATTCTTCATGCCGACAGGCACCTCGATGCCGCTGGAGACCAGTCTGTGCTGTTGATTCTCCACCGATCTGGCGCCCACCGCGACATAGCCGAGGACGTCGTCGAGATAGCGGTAATTCTCGGGATAGAGCATCTCGTCCGCGCAGGTGAATCCCGTTTCTTTGATTGCGCGGATATGCAGTTCGCGGATCGCAATAAGCCCTTTCATCATGTCGGGCTTTTGACTCGGATCGGGCTGATGGAGCATCCCTTTGTAGCCGTCTCCCGTCGTGCGGGGCTTATTCGTATAGATGCGCGGCAGGAGGAAGATCTTGTCCTTGACCTGTTCATTCACCTTCACGAGGCGTCCCACGTAGTCCATCACGCTCTCCTCGTTATCGGCGGAGCAGGGTCCGATGATGAGGAGGATGCGAGAGTCTTCCCCGCGGAGGATTTTCTTTAGAGCGGCGTCTCGCTCCTCGAAGATTTTTGTGCATTTCGCGTCCATCGGATAGGCTTCTTTAATTTCGATGGGAAGTGCGAGCTTTCTGTCAAAGGTCATGTTCATAATCAATCCTCCTTATATATTGCGCGCGGGAAGGAATCTTCCTGCGATCTTGGCGTCGGCGCTACAGTCTTTGAGGTCTTCGAGGAGGGCGTCGTCCTTCTCGCTTCCTTCTGCTTCAATATAGAAATAGTACTGCCAAGGCTTGTCCTTTAAGGGACGACTGTGCAACGCTTTCATATTGTATCCGTGATCTGCGATGATCTTCAGGGCGTCGGCGAGGGCGCCGGAGCGGTCGTTCACAGAGAAAAGAAGGATCACGTGATCACCCGTCTTGCGTGCGGGCGGGCACACCCCGAGCACGGCGAAACGGGTGGCGTTTTCCTCGCTTCCCGCGATGTCTTCTTCGAGTATTTTCAACCCGTAGATCGCTGCGCACTCTCTTCCTGCGATGGCGGCTGTGTCCCTAGAGTCTCCCTCGGCGACCGCTTTTGCGGCGAAGGCGGTATTCTCGGAACTGATCTCCTCCAAGCGGTGCTCTGCGATATAGTCGGCGCACTGAGCGAGCGCCTGCGGATGGCTGATCACACGGCGGATATCCTTTGTCTTCGCCCCGGGGAGTCCCACCAGACATTGCACGATTCTCATATCGTAGACCTCTCTGACGAAGAGATTTCCGCGGTATAAGAGGTCAGCGGTGACTGTCACTTCGCCGGCGTAACTGTTCTCGATGGGAATCACGGTGTAGTCTGTCTCTCCGCGCACCGTCTTCTCGTACGCCTCGCGAAAGGTGGGAGAGGGGGAGAGCGCACCCTGCGGGAAGATGCGCCGCGCCGCCGACTCGCTGAAAGAGCCTGCTGTGCCGCAATAGGCGATACGGATTCTTTCTTCCTTTTCTTTCATCTTAGCCTCCTTCGGAAATAAAAAAACCGCTACTTTTCTTGAATGGAAAGTAGCGGTGTGTATCGATCGAGCTTTCGCACTCAGTCACACATCGCTTGCTGCGTAAAGAAAAAGTTTGCGGTATGAAGTAACATTTTTATCCCCTCTTCGGTTAATATTTTCATCATATACCTCCCGTCGGTCGTTGTCAAGGATTTTTACGGATTTTATTGGATTTATTGCTCGGTGGAGGGCTTTCGCGGTGCGGCACGAGAGACGGGAAACGTCTTCCTCTGTTTTATCGGATAACTTATGGATCCGATATTGTAATTTGCCTTTTGGGATGATATAATACTAATATAGAAATCTTCAAAGGACGGATGTGGCGATGTTTTTGACTTTCTATGGTGCGGCAAGAGAGGTTACAGGCAGTTGTTTCCTGATGCAAGTCTCCGGCAAGAACATTCTGATCGACTGCGGTCTCCGACAGGGGACGGACGTATTCGACGGAGAAGAAGACGGCTTCCTCTTTGACGCATCTACCATCGATTACGTTCTCTTGACTCACGCCCATATCGATCACAGCGGCAGACTCCCCCTTTTGTACAAGAAGGGATTCCGTGGGAAGATACTTTGCACGTCGGCAACCGAGCGTCTTTGCAGTATCATGCTTCTCGACAGCGCGCACATCCAGGAGAGTGACGCGGAGTGGCGCAATCGCAAGGGGAAGAGGAGCGGAGATTTTCTCTTGGAGCCCCTCTATACCACGCAGGACGCCGAGAAGGTTTGTCGCCTCTTCTATTCCTTGGAGTACGGGGAGAAGAAAGAGCTTTTCAAGGGTTTTTCCATCGAATTCACCGACGCGGGTCACCTCTTGGGATCCGCTTCCGTCACGGTGACCGCCACCGAGGACGATATCACAAAAACGCTTGTATTTTCGGGCGATATCGGGAATTCCGATCGTCCGCTTCTCAATGACCCGCACTACCTGTCTCACGCCGATTATATCGTGATGGAGAGCACCTATGCCGACCGTGTACACGATCTGTCGGAGCCCACGGAGGATGCGCTCGCCCGCATCATTCAGAATACTCTCGATCGCGGGGGCAATCTCGTGATCCCCTCCTTTGCGGTGGGGCGCACGCAGGAAATTCTTTACTACATCAGACACATCAAGACCGAAGGGAAGGTGAGAGGTCACGACGGTTTTCCCGTCGTGGTGGACAGTCCGCTCGCGGTGGAAGCGACCAATATCTTCACAGAAGTGGGTGAAATGTACTACGACGCGGAGGCGAAAGAGCTCATCGATCGTGGCGTGAACCCCATCGGGTTCGACGGACTCTCGGTCTCCATCACGTCGGAGGACAGCCGCATGATCAATGAAGACCCTTCGCCGAAGGTTATCATTTCGGCGAGCGGCATGTGCGAAGCGGGGCGCATTCGCCACCATCTGAAACACAATTTGTGGCGGAGTAATTGCACCGTCCTTTTCGTTGGTTATCAGGCGATCGGCACCCTTGGACACGCGATACAGAACGGCGCGAAACGGGTGAGAATATTTGGGGAAGATATCGCGGTAAATGCGCGGGTGGAAGTGCTCGGCAGCACGAGTTCTCACGCCGACCGCATGGGCTTGATGCGCTGGCTGGACGCCTACGATAATCGTCCCGATCGGGTCTTCGTCGTGCATGGCGGCGGGGACAACGCGGAGAAGTGGGCGGACGACGTTCGCAATCAGTTCGGCTTCAATGCCGTCGCACCGAAATTTTCCGAATCTTACGATCTTTTGAAGAATGTTCGGGTGAAGGACGGTTACGTACCGGAGACCCACAGCAGGGTCACACCGAATACCGTCTACAAGTATCTTTTGGAGTCGGGCGGCCGCATCGGCGAGCTCGTGAAAAACTTCAAGGGCAGGACCAATTCCGAGACCAAGAAATTCATCCGCGAACTGGATGACCTCTTCAAGAGGTATTCTTGATTTTTTTCCTTCGATAAGCGGCTCTTCCTCTTTGTGAAGGGCCTTTTTCTTTTGGGCGACATAATCGCCCTTTTATTTTTCCAATCTTTTTCCTATTCCTTATTGACGGTATCACTTTCTTTATGATATTATTATCGCATAGCGCGCTCGTCGCGCAGATACGGGAGCATAGATATGATTTCAAAGAAAGCGTCACAAGGTAAGAGAAGTTCGAGTATCACCCTTTGCGGCGCTTTTTTCTTGTGAAAAGAAGAAACGGCGATATGCCGAGATAATATGTTTATTCGTTAGGAGGGAAAGATGACAGACGAAATTTTGCAGCGAATTACCGAATTGAAAATTGTGCCCGTCGTGAAGATCGACGACGTGGCGGACACGTTGCCTCTGATGAAGGCGCTTGCCGCGGGCGGCATACTCAGCGCGGAGATCACCTTCCGCACCGCTTGCGGACCCGACGCTCTCGCTCTTGCGGCGAAGAATTGTCCCGAGATGCTCATCGGCGCGGGAACGATCATCAATAAAAAGCAGGCGGCTCGTGCCATCGCGCTCGGCGCGAAGTTCGTCGTCGGCCCCGGCTTCTCCAAAGAGGTCGCGGAGGTCTGCCGTGAAGCGGGCGTTCTCTATCTCCCCGGCACCGTCACCCCCACCGAGATCATGATGGCGATCGCCGAAGGACTGAAGGTGGTCAAGTTCTTCCCCGCGGAGAATTACGGCGGTGTGAAGACCATTAAAGCGCTTGCGGGGCCCTTCCCGCAGATCAAGTTCATGCCCACGGGCGGCATCTCCGCAGAGAATATCAAAGGGTATTTCGACAGCGGCAAGGTCATCGCCTGCGGCGGCAGTTGGATGGTGAAAGACAGTCTGATCAAGGCAAAAGAATTCGATAAAATAACCGCTTTATCCAAAGAAGCGATGGAGGTAGTAAAGTAATGAAAGCAGTGACATTCGGCGAATTGATGTTGAGGCTTGCTCCGGAGGGATATCTCCGTTTCGTGCAAGCAGACAGATTACAGGCGACATTCGGCGGCGGCGAAGCGAACGTGGCGGTCTCTCTCGCGAATTACGGGATGGACGCGGCATTTGTGACCAAGCTCCCCGATAACGATATCGGACAGGCGGCGGTGAATAGCCTTCGTCGTTTCGGCGTGGATACCGGCAAGATCGTGCGCGGCGGAGATCGCATCGGCATTTATTATCTCGAGAAGGGCGCCAGCCAGAGACCCAGCAAGGTCATCTACGACCGTGCGGCTTCGGCGATCGCTCTCGCGAAGAGAGAAGATTTCGATTGGGATAAGATCTTCGAGGGTGTGGAATGGTTCCATTTCACCGGCATCACTCCCGCTCTTTCGGACAATGCGACCGAGATCACGATGGACGCCGTGAAGGCCGCGAAGAAGAAGGGGATCACCGTTTCCTGCGACCTCAATTACAGGAAAAAGCTCTGGTCCAAGGCGAAGGCGAAGGAAGTGATGACTTCTTTGATGCCTTACGTGGACGTCCTTATCGCGAACGAAGAGGACAGCGCGGACGTCTTCGGAATCACCGCGGACAATACCGATATCTCCAAGGGCTCTCTCGACAAAGAGGGCTATAAGTCGGTCGCGAAGAAGCTTGTGGACGCTTTCGGTTTTAAGTACGTGGCGATCACCCTCCGCGGCAGTATCTCCGCGAACGATAATAAGTGGAGTGCCATGCTCTTCGACGGCAAGGATTACTATTTCAGCAGAGAGTATATGATCCACATCGTGGATCGCGTGGGCGGCGGCGACAGCTTCGGCGGCGGCCTCATCTACGGTATGACCCACTTCCCGTCGGACAATCAGAAGATCATCGAGTTCGCCGTGGGTGCGAGCTGCTTGAAGCATTCCATCGAGGGCGACTACAATATGGTCACGGTGGACGAAGTCTTGAAGCTCATCGGCGGTGACGGTAGCGGCCGCGTGCAGAGATAAAGGAGGATAGAATCATGGACGTCAGATACGCAGTTTCCAAGAAAGAGTACAGCAGGATGAATACCGAGGAGCTTCGCGAGAACTTCCTCATTCAGAATATTTTCGAGGCGGATAAGATCAACCTCACCTATTCGCATATCGATAGGATCATCGCGGGCGGCGCTTGCCCGGTGAAGAAGGAGCTTCCGCTCCTCGCGGGTGAAGAGCTCGGTGCGGAGTATTTCTGCGAGAGAAGAGAGCTCGGCGTCATCAATATCGGCGGCGCAGGTAGCGTCACGGTGGACGGTACCGTCTATAAGATGGATCATTTCGACGGTCTCTATATCGGCAGAGGCACCAAGGAGATCCTCTTCAAGTCGGACGATCCCAAAGCCCCCGCTCATTTCTATCTGAACAGCACTCCCGCACACAAGGAGTACCCCACCAAGCATATCCCTCTCGTGAATGCGGTGCACCGCGCTTGCGGCGATTTCAAGGACTGCAATAAGCGCACGATCAATCAGTTCATCGTGCCGGGGAATTGCGACAGCTGTCAGCTCACGATGGGACTCACGCAGCTCGAAGAGGGCAGCAACTGGAATACCATGCCGGTCCATACCCACGAGCGCAGAATGGAAGTATACATTTACTTCGACATTCCCGCGGATAACGTGGTCTTCCATATGATGGGCAATCCCACCGAGACCCGCCACATCGTCGTGCAGAACGAGGAAGCGGTGATCTCGCCGAGTTGGTCGATCCACAGTGGCGTGGGCACCAAGAATTATACCTTCATTTGGGGTATGTGCGGAGAGAATCAGGTCTTTGACGATATGCAGGGCGTGAAGACCACCGACCTGAGATAACTCTTCGCGGGCGATCCGCGGAGAAAAGGAGAGAATATGAAAATCGGTTTACAGCTTTTTACCTGCCGTAAACAGGCGCAGAAAGATCTGCTCGGCACTTTGGAGAAGCTTTCGGCTCTCGGCATAAAGTATATCGAGGCGGCGCGCATCAATTTCGACGATAAGGATATCGCCGCCTTCAAGAAGGCGAAAGAACAGTTCGGCATCGAGGTGGTTTCGGCGCAGATCAAGCCGAATATCCTTGCCGACGAATTCGATAAGTGCGTGAAGTTCCTGAAGGAGACCGACTGCAAAACGGCGATTATCTCCGTCCTGCCCACCGAGTGCATCATCGGCAGCGACGAGAAGCTTGTCGAGTTCTGTAAGTGGGCGAGCGAGCTCGCGAAGAAGTATAAGGAGGAGGGCATCCAGCTCTGCTACCATCACCACGATTTCGAGTTCATTCGCAGCGGCGAAGGTACTCGCTTCGACATCATCGTCGAGAATATGAGCGAGGATATGAACTTCGTGATCGACACCTATTGGACCACCAAGGCAGGCATCAACGTGGAGAAGCTCCTCAATCGTCTCTCCGGCAGAGTGCGCGGTGTGCATCTTCGCGATTATGCTTTGTATCGTAAGTTCATCGGGAGGAATCCTTCCAATTACGCCCTCGGCGACGGCGTTATCGATTTCAACTGGATCATCGAGGCGGCGAAAGCGAACGGTGTGGATTACGGTGCGATTGAGCAGAATACCAAGCATCCCTTCAGCGAAATCGCGAAGAGCGTAGCCCATATCGAGAAGATCGGATATGCCGAGGATATGAAATAATGAGTCTTGCTTTAGCGGAGAAACTGGCAGATTATATCGTCGGGACCAAGGATCCCGAGATGCGCTGGACCTGGGGACAGGGTATTATGGGCGCCGCGCTGAACGATCTCGATCGTTATCTCGGCACCGAGAAATATCTGCCTTTCCTCCAAGCCTTCTGCGATTATTACGTGCAACACGAGCCTTCGGTCAATTCGGCAGATACCGCCGCGCCCGCTTTTATCTCGGACGCCGTGTATTCCCGCACGGGCAAGGAGGAGTATAAAGCGCTCACCGACAAAGTGATCGACTATATCAAGCACGAACCTCGCGTCTATAAAGACGCGGTCAATCATCTCGGGAGCAATCCGGTGGGGAAGATCTATCCCAAATCCATTTGGGTGGACAGCCTGATGATGTTCAGCGTGTTCCCCGCGCAGTACGCCGCGCGCGAAGGAGATAATGAGCTCCTCGAAGTGGCGGCGAGACAGCCCGCTCTCTATGCCGATTGCATGATGGATCCGAAGGATCACCTCTGGTATCACAGCTTTTGGGTGAAGAGAGGGAAGCATTATCCCAAGAGGAAATACTATTGGGCGAGAGGAAACGGTTGGGTCGTTTCCGCTCTTCCCAAGATATTGGACTGCATCGGGGATCACCCCGATCGGGAGCGTATCATCGAAGCGCTCCGTCTCACGGTGGACGCCGTCGTAAAGCGGCAGACTCCTTCGGGTGGTTTCAATACCCTTCTCGGCAGACACACCTATCTCGAGTCCTCTTCCGCCGCGCTGATCGCGGACGGGATCTATCACGGGGTGCGGATGGGATATCTCGATAAAAAGTATCTTCCCTATGCGGAGAAGGCGTATGATTTTGTCCTTTCCTGCATCAAGGAGAAGGGGGATAAGGTGCATATGACCAAGATCAGCGGACCCACGATCCCCATGCCGGTGATCCCATACGTCGGTTATGCTTGGGTGCCCAAAGCGGCGAACCTCACTTACGGTGTGGCGGCGTTCCTGTGGGCGGCGATCGAGCGTGACAAATTGGTCAAAGAGGGGGTTCTCGAATGAAAATCGCGCGAATCGCTCTTGCGGAAGGGAAATTCTATGCGTCGGTGAAAGCAGACGGTTATCATCTCTTACTGGGAGATATCTTCGGGGAGTGGGGCGAGTTGTCCGAGCCCTATCGCGGCGAGTATCGCCTCCTTCCGCCTGTGGATCCGAGTAAGGTGATCTGCCTTGGCGCGAACTATAAAAAGCACGCGGAAGAGCTTCGTTTGGAGGTCCTTCCCGATCCCACGATCTTCTTGAAGCCGCCGACGGCGGTCATCGCAAGCGGAGAGGATATCCTTTATCCTCTTTCCGCCACCAAAGTGGACTATGAATCGGAGCTTGCCGTCGTGATCGGCAAGAGGGGCAAGCATATCCCCGAAGAAGAGGCGCTCGACTATGTCCTCGGTTATACCGTGGCAAACGACGTGACAGAGCGCGATATGCAGAAAAAGGACGGGCAGTGGACGAGAGCCAAAGGCTTCGATACCTTCTGTCCCCTCGGAGAGTATCTCGAGACGGAGCTTTCGCCCGATGACCTCGAGATCGTCGGCAAGAGAAACGGCATCGTCGTGCAACGCGGACGGACGAGCGATCTCATCCACAGCGTGCCGCAGGCGATCTCCTTCATTTCGGGGGTGATGACCCTTGAAGCGGGAGACGTCATCTTGATGGGGACGCCGGAAGGGATCGGCGAACTTCGAGAGGGAGACCTCTTTGAGGTGGAGATGGAAGGTGTGCGTATGCTTGCCAATCGAGTGAAAAAGGAGAAAGCATGAAGAAGAAAGGTTCAGTGATAACGGCGATCATCCTTCTTTTGTCTCTTTGTTTGTCCGCTTTGGGATTCGTTTCCTGTAAGAAAGAGAAAGAAGCGGAGCCCAGCGTCTTCGTGAAGGGAGAGAAGGATATCTCCATCGGGGTGCTTGCGGATATACACGTGATGGCTTCGACCCAAGCGCAAGATATGACCTGCGACGATTTCAAATCGTGGGAAGCGCACGGGCAGAAGATGCTCGGGTTATCCGAGTCTATCCTCAAGACGACGGTAGATCGCATCATAGCCGAGTCGGATTTCGACGTCGTGCTCGTGACGGGGGATAATGCCGACGACGGCGGAAAAGCGACCCATGTCGCAGTCGCGAAAGAGCTTCAAAGACTGGAAGACGCGGGGATCAAGGTGTACACCATTCCCGGCAATCACGATCTCAAGAATAACGCCTCTTCCTATGCAAACGGAAAAGGGACGCTGACCTCGTCGGTGACTGAGCCGGAGTTCGCTTCGATCTATGCCGAGTTCGGCTATAAGACAGGTGAAGTCAAAGAGTACTATAACACCCGTACGAACGTGCTCTCCATCTCCGAAGGAGATAATATGTCTTACGTCGTCGACCTCTCCGACAAATACCGCCTGATCGCGATCGATATGAGCAATCACGACGCGGCGGATACCTATTATCTGAAAGACGACGCGCAGGGTAGTTATAAGAAGGCGGGTTATACCGTGGATGCGGAAGGATACGTCCTCGTGGAGGGGAAGAGGTATCCTCTGATCTCGGGACGCCACGACGGCGCGATGACCTCCGAACTGCTTTCTTGGGTAGAGGCGAAGATCAAGGAAACGATCGCAGAGGATAAGATCCCTCTTGGTATGATGCACTTCCCGCTTTTGCAGCATTTCGGTGAGATCGCACAAGCGTCGAACGGCGCGGTGAATGATCCCGATGGACGTTCGGTCGCGGCGACTCTTGCGGACGCCGGTATGCAGTTCATCTTTACCGGACATATCCATATACAGGATGACGCGATCTACACCTCTGCGGCGGGGAATAAGATCCTTGACGTGAACAGCGCTTCCCTCTGCAATTATCCCATGCCCGTGCGTTATTTCCGCGCGAAAGGGGAGGAAGCGGAGGTTCGCACTTGGCAGATGAATGTCATCGATGAGAAGTATCTCCCCTCTTACCTCTCCGACAGCGAGAGAAAGGCGATCAAGCGGAACTTCGTTTCTTATTCGGTGGCGTATCTGGATGACAGTATGCTCGCGAAGATCAAGAATAAAGTGGATGACGACCTGATGTTCACCTTCCTGTCCAAGCTCGGCGTGAAGAATAAGAACGATCAGAAAGTAATCGCCCTCGAAAGAGACATCTATGATAACCTCTTCCTGAAGTTCCTGACCCTCCCGCTCTATGAGAAGGACGCTGCGGGCGGCGCTTCGGTGGAAGGATACGCGAAGAAGCACGGGAAGACCCTGCCCGCTTCCTCTTATACGACCGTCTTTAATCTCGCGATGAGCTTCGTCGCGGGAGTGTACGGAGGCGACGAGAAGTGCCTCGCGGATGACCAAAGGATCACCCTTCTCGAGTATTCGATCTATGCAGCGATCTCGATGATTGACGACTTCGATTTCTTCGGGAAGGTTCGAGAGCTTAATCCCGATTTCGCAGTGATCGATCTGTCGATCTCCATCGGAGATCTCTATACGTACGGGACCCTAGACCTCGCCGAGAATAATCTCCTGATGGGGCTTCTTACCTCCCTCGATATCTCGGCATTGGAGAAGTGGGTGCACTTCGATGAGAAGAGCGACGTCTATAAGACATTGGACTCTCTCGTCGGACTCGTGTCGACGTTGGGACTGGAGGGCTTGCTCTTCGGTTTGAAGGTCGACGACTACATCGTGGTCTCCACCACGCAGAAACAGGCTTTTCTGGCGCTCGGAGATCTCTTGCACGACGTTCTGCCTTCCTCGCTGACCCTCGGGCTGACGAATGACAACTTGGCAGACAAGGGGAGCAGTTATGCTTATCGCGGCGGTGTAACGGACAGTGCTCCCGCCGATAATAACGTGAAAATCAATATGACGACAATGGCGTACGATACGCTGAAATAGGAGGAATTATGAAAATACTGAAGATTGTACTCATCGTGATCTTTGCCCTCGCTTTGACTGTGAGCGGCGGGTTGCTCTGTTATAGTGCCATAAAGGGACCTCTCGCATCACAGGGCGGTGGAAACAAGAATGCAGGCGACGCACCCGACGCCACGCTCTTTGAAACGACGAAGGAGCACCAAAAGGATCTCAGCGTGATTGAAGGATCAAGCACCATGGATCCGGCGGAGAAGGTGGCGACGATGCTCGTCAATGCGACCTTCAATCATATTTGGATCGATCAGTATTATTTCTTCTCGAGAGTGGATGTGGAAGGGGAGAACGGAGACTATTCCTTCTCGGAATACGACCAATCTTTCTACCAGATGAATACCTTCCGCCGCGTGCAAGCCTATACCGGCAAGATCAATACCTTTAAGATTCAGGCGGATTTCGTCAATCAGAGATTAACCTCCATGGGCACTTGCGATTACGATTTCGATGAGAAAACTTGGTTGTACACGATCGGCAATCCCTCCTCTTCCCCCAAAACCATCTCTCGTTCCGAGGTCGATCGGGAAGTCAAGGAGACCTATTATCGCATATACAGCCTCTTTGACTTCCCGATCGACCTCGGCGGATGGGACAGCCTCAACGATAAGAACGAGGGAAGAGTGGAGGAACTGGATTATTCGCTGATCGATTCAAGTAGCGTGTCCATTACCGAAAAGGACGGCTATTATATCTTGAAATTTAACGCGGATATCGATGGGATCAATCGCTCTGGAGAGAGCATGGACCGCTTTTCGGACAGCACGAGCGGCGGCAGGATGTCGAATATGACCTTCAAGACCTTCTCCGTGACGGCGGAGATCTGGAAAGACGCGGGCGTCTTCCGCAGCCTGAACTACGAGGTGACCGTGAATGCCAAGATCAATGGGAAGAGGGGCGATGCCGTGATCGAGAAGACGATGAATTTCAGCTATGACGATGAGACTTGCTGCGTCGCAAAAGGCATCAAGAGCGTTCCCTCTTTCTATAATAAGCTCAGCACGGAGAATCAGGCGGAGTGCGACAAGATGATCGCGGAAATGGAAGAAAAGACCGCTAAGACAAAAAAATAATCTAACGACCAATAAAAAGGACTGAAAGGGAGTGTGTGAATATGAATACGGTATTACTGACGAATGCAACGGCGAAGAAACTCTATAAGTACGCGAAGAGCTTCCCGATCTTTGACTATCACTGCCATCTGTCGGTCAAGGAGATGTATGAGAACAATCCTTATAAGAACCTGACCGAGATTTGGCTGAAAGGCGATCATTATAAGTGGAGACAGATGAGGACCTTCGGCGTGTCGGAAGAGTTCATCACGGGAGACGCGTCCGATTATGACAAATTTTATAATTATATCGCGATGTTGGAGACGGCAGTCGGAAATCCCCTGTATCTGTGGTCCGCTTTCGAGTTGGAGTTCTATTTCGGGATCAAGTGCCCCTTGACCCGCGCCAATGCGAAGAAAATATGGGACAAGGCGAATGACGTCATCGAGAAGACCCGTTTCTCTCCTCTGTCCGCGATCGGTATGTCGAATGTGGATACCGTCTGCACGACGGAAGAGATTTTCTGCGATCTCATGTACCACCGTCTGCTTCGTGAGAAGGGCGAGATCAAGACCAAGATTCTTCCCGCCTTCCGCGGCGACAGGGCGATCAATATCGACAGTCCCGAGTTCATCAAGAATATCGAGAAACTTGGCAATGTCGCGAACTTCACGATTCATAATCTGGAGGACCTCGAAGACGCCCTTCGTCAGCGCCTCGACGCCTTCAAAGAGCAGGGCGCCGTTACCTCCGATTTCGCGATCGAAGGACTGCTCTATCAGCGCGCCTCAAGAGAGGATGCGGACGCGGCTTTCCGCCTCGCTCTCAAGGGAGAAGTTAGGGACGTGGACCTCTATAAGAGCTATATGATCCGCTTCCTCCTTACGGAGTGCTATAAGCGCGGATTCAGCGTGCAGCTTCATATCGGCGCGATGCGTAATAATAATACCGCGATGTATCATCGCCTCGGTGCGGATACCGGTTTCGACTGTATCTCGACCGAGAGCTATCAGACGGGTCTCAAGAAACTCCTCGATGATCTCAGCACTTCCGGCGTGCTCGGCAAGACCATCATCTTCAATCTGAATCCCGCGGATAATGAGTACGTCGGTACCTTGATCGGTTGCTTCCAGGGCACCGAAGACGGCGTCAAAGGGAAGCTGCAGATGGGTGCGGCATGGTGGTTCAACGATACGAAGAATGGCATCCTCAATCACTTCAAGGCGCTCTCCGAGCTTTCCCATTTCGGTTCTTTCCTCGGGATGCTGACCGACAGTCGCAGCTTCATCTCTTATACCCGTCACGATTACTTCCGTCGCCTGCTGTGCTCTTATGTCGGCGAGCTCGCGGAGAAGGGAGAATTTACCAATGATATCGAAGTTCTGCGCAAGGTCGTCGGTGACGTCTCTTATTCCAATGCGAAGAGATACTTCACGATTTTCGAGTGATACCGAGTCGTTAAAAACCCTGTATATCGGGGTAAAAGAGAGAAATTTGTATCAAATGAATAGGCTCGTTTCTTTCCCTATCATGGAAGAGAGGCGGGTCTTTTTCTTTCACCTATATGCGGTTTCAGCCGCCTTTTTCCTTTACCGCCAAGAGCTATGCGCCGCCATCGGCGGAGTTCGGTTTCAAAAAAATACTCTTTACATCACTTGTATTGTATGATATAATTACTTTATGTGCGCGAGGCACGCCTTTTTGCGAGCGCGCGGAGGAGTCATCCTCGATTCGTCGGATGCGGAAATCACCGCGTCGGACACCCGAATGAGAAGTCATCGAGAGAGATCTCGATACATAAGGAGCAACAAATGGAAAATACCGTTACCACCGAAGCCCCCGTAGTTCAGCCCGTGAAGAAGAGAAGATTCTTTAAGCCGCGCAGCCCCGAGCAGGCGACTTATTCCTCCATCGTTTCCCTCTGTGGATCCACCTTCTTCTCGAGAAGTATCGGCGAGCTCATCGCATCGTATTTCACCCTCTTCTTGACAGATTTCATGTTGATTCCCACGATGCAGATCTCCATCATGATCGTCGTGACGAGAATCATCGACGCCTTCACCGATCCTATCGCGGGCGGTATCGTGGATATGACCCACACCCGATGGGGTAAGTCGAGGCCTTACGTCCTATTCTCCTCTTTCCCGCTTGCTCTCTTTACCGTCTTGATCTTTATCGTGCCGAATTTCAGCCTGATGGGGCGTCTCGTCTACGTGTACGTCATCTATATCGCCTACGGTCTCGCGCAGACGATGTATTCCGTCCCGCTGAATACCTTGAGCTTGGCGATCAGCGCTGACCCCAAAGAGAGAAAGAATATTTACACGATTTCCGGCTTCATGGGCACGATCGGCACGGCGATTCCCGGTGCGGTGCCTATCATTTTCCAGTACCTTGCCAAGACGCACGACGCGCAGGAGACCTGGTTCTTCATTCTCGCGATGATCATCGGCGTGGGCACCTTGATCTTCGGTATTTTGTCCTTCTTCACGATGAAAGAGAAGACGGTCGCGATCGCGGCGGTCAAGAAGGAGAAGGTGAAAATCCGCAAGAACATCAAGGCGCTTTTCAAGAACCGTCCTTTGGTTTGTATCTTCCTCTCCAGCGTCGCGATTTCCTTCCGTTCGATGGGTTATGGCGCGATGATCTATTTCTTCAAGGAGACGATGGGGAATTACGCGCTCGCCACCTTCATCGGTATCGGTAGCTCGATTCCCTCCTATATCTTCATGGCGGCGGTGCCTTGGCTCGCGAAGAAGGTCTCTCCGCGTAACTTATGTATCGCAGGCTATGCCTATAACGCGCTCATGTATATGCTCTTCTTCTTTGCCGGATATTCGAGCGTGTTCTGGGTCGCCTTCTTCTTCATCGTTTCGGGTATGCCGAACGGTATGATCGGTACCTGTTCCACCCTGATCGTCGCAGATTCGGTCGACTATATGGAGTGGCGAACGGGCATCAGATCGGAGGGACTTGTCTTCAGTATCAACGGTTTGAAGACCAAGGCGTCGAGTACCCTCTCCGGTCTATGGCTGCCGATCGGACTCAGCATCATCGGTTACCGTGTGGCGGAGACCCTTACCGCGGGTTCCGCAGAGTTCGTGATTCAGTCCGATATCACCAAGCAGGGACTCTTCTACCTCGTGTCGCTCGCACCTTTTGCGGGATCTGTGATGGCGATTATCCCGCTTCTCTTTGATAATTTCTACGGCAAGCGCCGTGATAGCATCTTCGCCGAACTGCAAGCGCGCCGCGAGGCTGCGATGGAGCAGGAGCAGGAGAAGGAAGCCGCGGAGCTCACCCTTGCCACCGAAACTGCCGGCACCACGGATAACACCGTCGAATAAGATTCTTACTGCGCCGCACCTTTCGTTGCGGCGCAGTTCTTCGGAGATTATATCATGAAAGAGAAAATGACCAAATACGAGAAGACCGAGCTCATTCTGATGATCGTGAAGGTCGCGCTCCTTATCGCCGCGATCGCCCTCCTCATCGTCGTGAGTCCCTATTTCGCGTTCGTCATCCTTGCCATTTTCATTTGGATGGGGATAGACGTGGCGCTGGGACTGTCCAAAAAAGCTTGTCCCGTTCAGCCCCCCAAGGGCTATCATTCGCCCGTCTGCAAGTTTGTGTACAGCGATATCATTTGGCTTCTGGAGAACCCGGGGATGAAGAATCCCGAGATTGATTTTACCTTGGACGACGTCACCGAGAAGGACGTCTTCGACGTGCTCGAGTCCAACGTGATGTACATTCATAATCGTTACGATTGCTTGGACTTCCGTGCGACGATGCTCTATCGCTTCTATGTGGCGGGACAGGAGTTTATCGATAAAGTCTCTCCTTCCGGCAAGCTTCGCGCCTATATCGACGAGACCTTCCTCGGCATGAAGTTCTGGATCACCGAGAAGGGGGAGGACAGCGTTTGCTACTTCTCCGAGAACCACGAGATCACCTTCTTTGTGCTCGAATACCTGATCGGCAGGCTGTATCCCGACAAGACCTTTACGAATGACGGTCGCCTCGGCGCCGACAAGGCGGCGGAGGGGCGCGAGCGCATGCTCGTGTGGATGGAGCTTCGAGGCAAATACGGCTTCTCCGAGTTCTATTCGCATAATTATCTTCCCATCGATTTCGCTTCCCTTTCTCTCCTCTTGATGCATGGAGACAGATCGGATACCGAGCTGATGAATCGCGCTCGCGCCATTCTCGACATCCTTTGTTTGGATTATGCGCACGCCTATGCATTCGGCACGATCATCGGCGCGCAAGGGAGAGCCTATGCGAGGAATAATATCAACTGCGCTTTCCGTGAGAACACCACCGATCTCATCACCGACGCGATCTGGAATGACGGCAAGAAGTTCGGCGGAATCTATTATCACAAGTCAAGCCAGGTCGGCGGATTCCTCCGCATGATGGCGCTGAAGGACGAAGAGGGCAAGCCCCTTTATGTGGTTCCCGAAGCGATCAAAGCGATCGGCACCGATACCTCCACGCAGGTCATCAAGAGTTCTTTCGGTCTCGACCTCAAGGACCTCAAAGACGAAGGATTGCTTGGACAGAGCGAGCGTCAGACGATGTACCAGTTCGGCATGGTGGCGATGTCCAATCCCGAGATCATCAATAATACCTTTGATTTCGTGAATGAGCACCACCTCATTCGCAACGAGTTTTTCTCGCCTTTCAAGTACTTCAATATCTCCATTCTGCGCTTCTTGGGAGTCTTTCCCTTCATTTCACGCGGACTGAAGATTTATCCGAACGGGGTGGCACTCCAGCGCTCTAATGTCTATATCTATAAGACCAAGGATTACAAGCTCTCCACCCTTATCGCCTATCATCCGGGTAGCGCCGGCGCGCAACAGACCACGATGGCGGCACTCCTTCCGGGTGGCGTGACCCTCTTCACTAACCATCCTTTGAAGGACAAACAGTTCACTTCCGCGCCCGGTTTCTGGGGCGGATACGGCGCCGCGCCGCACGCGGTACAGCACGAGAATATCTCGATGCTCATTCACAAGATTCCCAAGAGAATTGTCTTTTCTCCCGCGCCGATGCTCCCCTATACCCACTCCTATCTGCCCGAAGAGCTTCTGGACGAGGTGATCGTGGAAGGGCGCTATGCTTTTGCGAAGAAGGAGAATACTTTTGTCGCCTTGATCGGCGCGACGGATTTCGAGTATATGCCTTTCAATGTGGACAAGTGCGCCGTGATGGAAGGACTTTTGACCGATGAAAACAAGCGCTTTGAGCTCGTGCAGAGAGGGCGGGATCAGTTCACGATCTATGAGTTCTCTTCTGCGGATAAGGAGTCCTTCGACGCATTTCGTGATCGCATCAAAGGGAATGCCGTCGCCTTTGACGGCAAGAGTCTCTCCTATACCTCTCTTGATAAGACGCTCGCCTTCTCTTACGGCGGTGACTTCACTTTGAACGGAGAGAAGCAGGATTGCTCCTTTAAGCGCTACGACAGCAAGTACATCACTGCGGATTATCTGTCGGAGGACTTGGTCGTCCGCGCGGATGGGAAGAGCTGGCACGTCAACGTGAAGGAGAATATCAGAGGGGAGGAGTGATCCTTCTTTGATCGATAAGGAGAAAAGTGATGGATGAAATGATGAAGATGTCCTTGAAGAAAAAGATCATCCTGCTTATCGCGCTGATCCTTTTCGCCGGCGTGACGATCACCCTCGTGATGCTTTTCGCGCCCGATCCGATGCCCGTGGATTGGACCACGGTAAAGAAGATCCCAAGCCGCGTCGAGCTTTTGGAGAAGGATGACGACAGGAATCCCACCCAATCCGTGGCGCTCGTGCGTTACCTTGATGACGACAAGGAGAAGATCGATACTTCCGATTGGAAGATTTTGCAGTTTACCGATATGCACCTCACCAAGAACGACGAGCGGGACGACGTCTCTCTCTCCCTCTTCATCGAGACCTTAGAGCGTGAACAGCCGGATTTTGTCGTTCTCACGGGTGACATCATCACTCGTCCACAGGGTCGCCCTCGTGCGATCCAGCTTGCGGAGATCTTTGAGAAGATGGGGATTTATTGGTGCTACTGCCTCGGCAATCACGAGGGGGACAGTGATCCTTATACCGTTTCGCGCAAAGAGCTCATCCGCATCTTTGCCTCCTACCCGCATTGTTTGGTCGAGGATGACGTGAAGAAGAATTCCAAAGGCGAGACCGTGTGGGGACTGGGCAATACGACGGTGAATCTTCTCGGCGCGGATCATGAGGTCGTGCAGTCTTTGATCTTCCTTGACAGCGGCAATAAGATATCCGAAGAGGATTACCTCCGCTTGAAGGATAAGGTGAAGGGTTTGAAAAGCGACAGCTACGATTTCTTGAAAGAGAGTCAAATCGTTTGGTTTGAAGATCAGGTCAAGGACGTGACCGATAACTACACCAAGCAGGCGAAGGCGATGCTCTTCATCCACATCCCTCTCGTGCAGCAGTACAACGCCGATTTCCTGAAAACGGGAGGCGTCGTGCCGGAGGGATGGAGCTTCGTCGATCAGGAGCCCCTTATGGCGGATGGGAATAACCTCGGGCAGATGATCGTAAAGAACGGTTGGAATGTCATCGGCAATACGGCAGGCTACGAGTATTGCCACTGCTCTCCCGTGGACGGCGGTATGTACGATAAGATGAAGGAGCTCCGCACTTATGTGAATGGGCTCTTTTGCGGGCACGACCATATCAATAATACCTTGCTGTATGAGGACTATGATCCCGCGACCGAGTCTCCGATCTACCTCTGCTACGGCACCTGCAGTGGGCTTCAGTCTTATAATATGCACAACGACTATCCCCTTATCGCGGACGATTATCATCTGCGCGGCTATACCGAGCTCTACGTTCATTGCGACGAAGAACACTTTGCTTCCTTCTCCTTGACGCACGTGCGTTACGAGAATACCGAGAAGACGGAGTATATCTCCTTCGGAAAGGTCGCGGCATAGCGCCATTCTCGGAGAATGGACGTTTCGCCTGTGCGAAGTAGAAAAAACGCATGACGTCGAGTGAGTCGGCGCCCTATCTTTGGAGGAAAGAATGAAAGATATTCAGAGTATCGGTTTGAAGAAGAAGGTCATCATCGCGACGGCACTCGTGCTCGTTGCCGCGATTTTGATTACGACGGTAGTTCTCTATGCGTCCATTCCTATGAAAGTGGATTGGGACAGCTTGTACGATATCGGCTCTGAGGTGGCGCTCTTGGCTCCGAAAAGCGAAGGAAATCCCTACGACGCGCCCGCGCTCATCAAGACGAAGAATCCCGATTCCGATTGGAAGGTGCTTCAGTTCACCGATATGCACCTATCTCACGCCAATTCCGGCAAGAACAATAAGAATACAATTACGCTGAATAAGTATATCGAGACCATCATGCGGGAGAAGCCCGATTTCGTCGTGCTGACGGGTGATATCATCACCTCGACGGGCGGTAGGGCGCGCGCAATTCAGTTCGCCGAGATCATGGAAGAGCTTGGCGTTTACTGGGCGTACAACCTCGGCAATCACGAAGGAGATCAGTTCTTCAAGCTGACGCGAAAGGAGCTGATGAAGATAATCGAGAAGTATCCGCACTGTCTTTCGGAGGGATCGGTCAAGAAGACCAAGGATCACGAGAAGGTGTGGGGCATCGGGAATTTCGTCGTGAATCTTCTCGGCGGGGATCACGAGGTCGTGCAGTCCATGATCTTCCTCGACAGCGGCGACGCCATCACGAATCAGGACGCGAAGAAGTACGGCGTGGAGAAGGGCTCATACGACTACCTGAAAGACAACCAGATCAAGTGGTACGGTGAGCAGATCGAGCAGGTGACGGCAGGCTTCACCAAGGAGGTGAAGACGATGCTCTTCATCCATATCCCCCTCATTGAACAGCATAATTTGGAGTATATCGGATTGATCGATCCCAAATCCGGCGAACAGGCCGGCGACGCCAAAGACGGCTGGACAGAGAAGACGCCGAAAGATGGCTATACTTACGTCGGCGGAGTGGAAGCGCGCGACCACGAGGGCAAACTCGTGGGAAAGGTCGCTCTCCGCAACGGATGGAATGTCCTCGCAGGCACGGCGAATTATGAGAAGGTCAGTTCTTCGAAGTATAATAGCGGTATGTACGACAAGATGAAGGAACTACGCGCCTATGTGAACGGACTCTTCTGCGGGCACGATCACGTGAATAATTCCATCATCTTTGAGAATTATAAGGAAGGCGAGACTCCTCTCTATCTGTGCTATGGGTATTGCAGTGGATTCGATACGTATAATCTGTATAAGAGTAAAAAAACGGACAACCCCAATCGTTTGATGAAGGGGTATTCGATCATCACCGTGCATCAGACCGGAACTTTCGATTACAGCGGCGTATCTTTCGACGCGGACGATTATTTGCAGGAGTACAAGTACATCGTGAACAGCCTCCCCTTCGCGGCGGTTATTCATGCCTGAGAAGAAGGATGATTTATGATGTATGAAAGCGGCGTGGCGCCCGACAGGCGCCTCGCCGCTTTTCTCATTAACGGTGATTTTTAAGGAGCGCTGTTTCGCTCTTTTCAAACTCCGACTTTTCCCTTGACTCTCCCTAGGACGTAGTTGTCTTCGTCCCTCTTTCTGAGGGCGATCACAGGGTGCTCTTTCACTGCGAAACGATAGTCCTCTCCGAGCTCTTTGATGTGCTTCTCGATGACTTCGTGACTCGCCACACTCGTCGCACTTCCGTTCACTCTCTTTTGATACTCGAAGAAATCGAATGAATCGGAGAGGGCGTCCAGTTCGGAGAAGTCTTCCCGCATCCCCGTTTCGGTCACGGTGTGCTTGAGGACGCCGCGCACGTATTCCTTCTGCGGTGATAGTTTGAGGAGGACGGGGAAAGAGGGCTCGGGGATCACTTCTTCGTAGTCCTTGCCGTCGTATTTCCGTAAAAGTTCCGCCGCGTAGTGCAGGTGGGCGACTTCCTGTGTGAAGAATTCTTCCCATATCTCTTTCAGTTTGGGGTCGCTTTCGCTCTCGTAGCAACTGTAATAGAGATAAGCCTCGGTGTATTCGTGCATCAGAAGTTTCTCTAAGGGGCTTTGGGTCGGATCAATAAGACTGCCGTACTGACTGACGTGTTGTTCTTCGATCATCGCGATCTCCTGATAGAGGCGACGACCGAGATCCGACTTATAGAAGCCGCATTGATTCATATAGTAGTTCATCGTCTGCTGCTCCGCCGCAGTGATGATGCCGACGTGCAGTTTGGTGAGGAGACTGTCTTTATCCGATCGGATGGGGCGCTTGATGTCGTCGTACGGGTGACGATGCTCGCTGATCGTCGGACGGCCGGGCATGATCTCGGTGTATCCACCGACGAGGTCCTCCGCCTTTGCGCCGATCTCCATGTTCATCAGATCGGCATAGCGGTATAGGTGGTCGAAGTCTTCGAGCAGGGCGAAGTCCAAGCAATGCTTGACGTATGGATTCTCCTCCCGTGATGCCATCAGCGCGGTCAAGTCCACCGCGAGCTGTTCGTAGGCGATGGTATTCTCGATGACGCTCTCCGAGATGGGTTTCAGGCAGGCGAGCTGTTTCTGTTGCATCTGTTCGCTGCGACGTAAGAGCGCCAGATCTCGCCTGAGATCGCCGCGCGCCTCGTTTCGCATCATGTTGTGCCCGCATCCCACTTCCTCGAATTCCGTTCCGTTCATTAAGATGACGCGCAGTTTTGTGTAGGGATCGACGATATACTTATCGTAGCTGTAGCCGTACATCTCTTTTCTCGGCTTGAAACAGCTCTCCATCTCTATCGGTTTCAGATCAAAAGGATTCATAATTCTACCTCCGAGAAGAGTTTGCACCGAAATCACGACTTTTATAACAGAGGAAGGTAGAGCATCTTCCCGAAATGCTTTGACTTTTGTCCGCGACTATTATATTATTGAAAAAGCAGTAATTTTCGCGCACGAAAAGTCAAGTGCGCACACGAGGAAGGTATGAAAGAGTATTCACCGAAAGAGATTGAAGCAAAGTGGCAAAAGATTTGGGAAGAGAAAGGACTCTTCAAGGCTAAGGATTTCGATAATAAGCCGAAGTTTTACGGATTGATCGAGTTTCCCTATCCGTCGGGAGCGGGACTGCACGTCGGTCATATCCGCGCGTTTACCTCGATGGAGGTGATCTCCCGTAAGAGACGACTCGAGGGGTATAACGTCTTATTCCCCATCGGATGGGACGCCTTCGGACTCCCCACCGAGAACTATGCGATGAAGACCAATAAGCATCCGCGCAAGGTGACGGACGATAATATCAAGACCTTCGTCTCTCAGCTCAAGAGAGTGGGGTATTCCTTCGATTGGGACAGGACGGTGGATACCACCGATCCTTCCTATTACAAGTGGACACAGTGGATCTTCCTTCAGCTCTTCAAGCGGGGGCTGGCTTATCGAAGCAATACCTACGTGAACTTCTGCGAGAATTGTAAGGTCGTCCTCTCGAACGAGGAGTCGCAGGGGGGCGTTTGCGACCGTTGCGGTTCGCCCGTCATTCAGAAGCAGAAGGACGTGTGGTTCCTCAAGATCCGCGACTATGCTGACAAGCTCCTTTCCGGACTGGAAGGTTTGGATTTCCTGCCGAGAGTCAAGACAGAGCAGGAGAACTGGATCGGCAGAAGCTACGGCGCCGAGGTGGATTTCCCCGTGACGACGGGCGGGAAGCTACGCGTCTTCACGACTCGTGCAGACACCATTTACGGCGTGACTTTCATGTGTATCGCTCCCGAGCATCCTTTGATCGAGGAGAATGTCTCTTCCATCGAGAATATGGATGAAGTGGAGGCATATCGCGAGGCGGCGCGCCGTAAGAATGAGTTTGAGCGCGTGCAGTTGCAGAAGGACAAGACGGGCGTCATGCTCCGCGGCGTCAAGGCGATCAATCCGCTCACGGGTAAGGAGGTGCCGATCTTCGTCGCCGACTACGTGATGATGGGCTACGGCACCGGCGCGATCATGGCGGTTCCGGCGCACGATACCCGCGACTACGACTTCGCGAAAAAGTACGATCTCCCCATCATCCAAGTCATCGACGGCGGCGAGGTGAACCTCGAAGAGAAAGCTTATACCGATATTTATAACGGCAAGATGGTGAATAGCGGCTTCCTGAACGGCAAGCCGGTCAAAGAGGCGATCGCCGCGATGATCGATCATATCGAGAAGGAAGGCATCGGCGAGAGGAAGGTCAATTACAATATGAAAGATTGGGCTTTCAACCGCCAAAGATACTGGGGCGAGCCCATTCCCATCGTGTACTGCGACAAGTGCGGTATGGTGCCCGTTCCGGAAGAGGAGCTTCCGCTCCGCCTTCCCGATCTCGAAGAGTATAAGCCCTCCGATACGGGCGAATCTCCCCTCTCTAAGGTCACCGATTGGGTGAATTGCTCCTGCCCGAAGTGCGGTGGGAAAGCGCGTCGCGAGACCGATACGATGCCGCAGTGGGCAGGCTCTTCCTGGTACTTCCTGCGTTATATCGATCCCAAGAATCCGAATGCCCTTGCCGATAAGAAGAAGCTCGAGTACTGGGGCCCTGTCGATTGGTATAACGGCGGTATGGAGCACGTGACTCGTCACTTGATCTATTCCCGTTTCTGGAATCGTTTCTTGTACGATATCGGGGCGGTGCCCTTTGCGGAGCCCTATAAGAGAAGGACGGCGCAAGGTCTCCTCCTCGGCAGCGATGGCAACAAGATGAGTAAGAGCCTCGGCAACGTGGTCAACCCCAACGATTGCATCGAGAAGTACGGTAGCGACGTCTTGCGTACCTACGTGATGTTCATCGGCGATTACGAGCGCCCCGCCCCTTGGTCGGATAATAGCATCGTCGGGTGTAAGCGCTTCATCGAGAGGGTGTGGAGATTGCCCGAGATCATGAGAGAGGAGGCGGGTTACAGCCGTGAGCACACCGCCGCGACCCATCGCATGATCAAGAAGGTTTCCGCCGATTACGAGGCAACGGGATTCAATACCGCGATCGCCGCAATGATGGGCTACGTGAATGAAGTGTACGGCGACGGGTTCATCACGAAAGGCGAGCTTGAGACCCTCTTGAAGCTCCTCTATCCCGTCGCGCCGCACGTCACCGAAGAGATCAACGAAATGATCGGAAATAAGACTTTGATCGCCGAGAGCAGTTGGCCGACCTACGACGAGAGTATGCTCGTGGAAGAGGAGGTCAGCATCCCCGTGCAGATCCTCGGCAAGCTCAAGGGCGTGGTCAAGGCGCCGGTGGACGCTTCGCGCGAAGAGGTCGAGAAGCTCGTGACCGAGGGCGAATTGAAGAGTTATCTCGAAGGGAAGACCATCTTGAAGGTCATCTACGTCCCGGGTAAGATCATCAACTTCATCGTGAAGTGATATGTTAGAGCCGCGCGAGAGACTGGAAGAAATATTGGCGCCTCGTCATTTGTTGAACGTGGGGGAGAACCATCCCGCCGTAAAACAGGTGAAGATCATCGCGCAAAATTCCAAGCCCAACCCCCGCAAACTCTTCGTCGCGGAGGGGTATTGGCTCGCTTCTCTCGCTTGCAAGGACGGGCTGACGATCGAGACGCTCATCGTCGCGCCCGAGTGTGTGTATACGCAGGAGTGCGTGACCTTGATCGAGTCGATGCTTCCTCTTGCGGAGCAGTCCTATACCGTCAGCGCGAAGGTCTTCGAGCGCATCGCCGAGAAGGATAAGCCGGACGGCGTCCTCGCGATCTGTCGACTGAGGACTTGGGAGCTCTCCGAGCTGTCTTTTGACGATAAAGCCGTCGTGCTCGTTTTAGACGGGATCGAGATCCCCGGCAATATGGGGACTCTCGTGCGCGTTGCGGACGGCGCGGGCGCGGACGCGGTCTTTCTCGTGAATCGCAAAGCGCGTCTTACCCATCCGAAGTTTATTCACAGCACGATGGGCGCCGCTTTCCACGTGCCGATTATCGAGTTTGACAGCGCGGACGATTGCGTAGCTTATTTGAAGAGCAAGCAGTTTACCGTCTATTTGGCGGACAGTCGCGCGGAGAAAATGTACTACGAATTACCCCTCGGGAAGAGGGTCGCTTTCGTGATGGGCAGCGAGCGCTACGGCATCAGCCGTCGTTTCTACGATCTGGATACCGAGCTGGTGGCGATCCCGATGCTCGGGCAGTGCGACTCTTTGAACGTGGGCGTCGCAGGCACCGTCCTCTTATACGAGGCGTGCATCAAGAATAAACTGGGAGGAAAGAGATGAAAAGGGCACTCTGTCTGCAAGGCGGTGGCGCGAAGGGCGCTTTTCAAGCGGGTGCGCTAAAAGCGCTTACCGATCGCGGATACACCTTCGATTGCGTCGTCGGCGCCTCTGTCGGCGCCTTGAATGCGGCGATGTATGCTCTCGGCAAGGTGGACGAGCTCTTTGAGCTGTGGCGCGAGCTGGACTTCTCGGACGTGCTCCCTCTCGGCGAGGGCGAGGAGAAGGTCTCCCTTCTTTCCTTGGCTTCGGTCGCCATCGGTGCGATCCGCAATGCAGGAGTGGATACCGTAAGGATCCGTTCGATCCTCGAGAAGTACGTGGACGAAGAGGCGCTTCGTCATTCCGCGATCCGTTTCGGACTGGTCACGGTCCAAGAGGGGAAACCTCGCGTGCTGAAAAGACTCTTTATAGAAGACATACCGCAAGGGCAGGTGATCGACTTTATGATGGCGAGCGCCGCGCTCCCCTTCTTCAAGAAGGTGGAAATCGACGGCATCCGTTATCTGGACGGCGGCATGATGGACAATCTGCCCATTTCCATGCTCGTGGACGCCGGATATACCGATATCGTGGCGATTCGCCTCGGCGGTGACATTCGATACGAGACGGGGAAGGGACCCGCTCTCAAGATCAAGTATATCGATCCTTCCGAGAGCCCGGGGCATACCGTCCTTTTTGCAAACAGCGTGATCAATCGCAGTTTGCACCTCGGATATTACGACGTCTTGCGTGATTTGGACGGTTTGCTCGGGAGGAAATACTATATCAAACCCTTCGGCACCTTCGCCTTGCATCGTTTCTTGCGCCGCCATAAGCGGTTCGTTCTTCGTGCGCTGACCTATTTGGGGATCAAGACCAAGGGCTTTTTCCGCACCAAGTGTCACCTCTTGACTTATGCGCTTTCCCTTCTCGCAGAAGAAGAGCGGGGAGAAGAAAAGGACGTCTGGGTGCGCTTTGCGGAGCTTGCCGCCGAGCAGTACGAAGTGAATCGTTGGCAGGTCTATTCGTTGCGTGAGTTGTTCGAGGAGACGGCAAAGAAAAGGAGAGAAGCATCAAGCACCAAAGCCGAAGACAAATCGAAAGTCCTCGGTTTGGCGCGTATATTATTCGAGGAGATGGGAAATGAATAACCAAGAGGATTTGACCGAGAAAGAAATCAGCGTGAATCCGGGGCGGAAGGAAAAGGTGCTTCGGGTCGTCGGGAATCTTTCCAAACGATGGTTCATCGAGGCGTTTTCCGGCATGGCACAGGGGCTCTTTTGCACCTTGATCGCCGGAACGATCATCGGACAGATCGCCGTATGGTGCGGGGAGAATGCCTTTGCAAATGCACTTCGCATGATCGCAAACGTCGCCAAGTCGTTGATGGGCGCCGGCATCGGCGTGGGCATCGCTTCTCGCTTGAAGAAGAGCCCCTTGATCGTCTTTACGGCGGCGGTGACCGGTATGATCGGCGCTTTTGCTTCGGATTTCGTAAGCGTCCTTATTCATAATACCCCCTTCGTCTTTGCGCTCGGCAAACCCGGCAACCCCATCGGCGCTTACGTCTTGACTCTATTCACGACGGAGATCGCGTCCCTCTATGCGGGCAAAACCAAACTGGACATCGTTCTCGTGCCCCTCGGCATGATGGTGCTCGTGTTGGGAGGCGTTTTCCTTGCTTGGCCCTTTATCAAACTCATCGAATTGCTCGGCTTGGGGATCGCTAAAGCGATCGAGGCGGGCGTTGCGGTGAAGATCGTCGTGGGGATCTTCGTGGCGGTCATCATGGGCGTGCTGCTCACGATGCCCACCTCCTCCGCTGCGATATGGGTGGCGATCACCCTTGCCGTGTCCGATCCGCAGTATGCGGACGCTCTTTCCATCGCGGGAGGCGCCGCCGTGGCGGGCTGTGCGGCTCACATGATCGGATTTGCGGTCGCTTCTTTCCGTGAGAACGGGGTGAGCGGGCTGCTTTCGCAGGGGATCGGCACGAGTATGCTTCAGATCCCGAATATCATGAAGAAGCCGATCATCATGCTTCCCGAGATCATCGCGAGCGTTTTTTCGGGATTGGCGGCGGTCCTTCTCGATCTGCGTTGCAATCAGACGGGCGGCGGCATGGGGACGAGCGGCTTGGTGGGCGTCTTCGGCGCCGTTACGGAGTCGCAGAATGCGGGATTGCCCGGTTGGAAAATCGCACTTGGCGTCGCTCTCTGCCTTTTCGTGATACCCGCGGCGGTCAGTTTCGGCGTGAGCGAATGGATGCGTAAAAAGAAAATCATCGAGCCGGGCGATCAGAAGCTCGATTGATTGGGAGTAATTATGAAAAGAGAAGAGGTAAAAGCCGAATACAAGTGGAATCTCGACAGCATCATGCGGGAAGAAGACTGGGAAAAGTCCTTTCGCACCTTGTCGGAGGGCAAGGACGCTCTCTTGAAATACCGCGGGAAGCTGAAAGATAAGAGCATCCTCCTCTCCTGCATGAAAGAGGAGAGCGATATCTCTTCCCGTTTGGAGAATCTTTACGTGTACGCGAAGATGCGTCAGGATGAGAATACGGCGCTCGCTTCCTCGCAGAGCAAGGTCGGACGGGCGAGAACGCTTGCCGCCGAGATCTCTTCCGCCGCGAGCTTTATCACGCCGGAGATCATCTCATCTTACGACGCGGATGCCCTTCTCGCGCTCTCGAAGGAAGAGGCGTTTGCCGATTATTCTTACGTGCTGACCGAGCTTGCGCGCAATCGAAAGAGATATCTGTCGGATAAAGAAGAGAAGATTATGGCGAAGGTGTCGCAACTGGCGGACGGCTATCAAAATGCCTTCACGATGTTTGATAATGCGGACGTCAAATTCGCGAAAGTGCGGGATGAAGAAGGTCACAGGATCGACCTTACCCACGGAAAGTACGGCGAACTTATGATGAGCAAGAATCGTGCCGTCAGGCGGCAGGCTTATCGCAGTATGTTCACGGCGTATAAGGAGATGATCAATACCATCGGCGCACTCTATCTCGGCAATATCGAAAAGGACGAGTTTTACGCCTATTTCCGCGGCTACGAAGGCGCGCTTGCCATGTGCCTCGACGGAGAGAACGTGGACGTTCGCGCCTATAAGAATCTCATCAAAAGCGTGAATGAAGGGATCCCCGCTCTCAAGAAATATCTGCGCATTCGCAAGAAGAGCCTCGGCGTCCCCAAACTCACGATGTACGATATGCACGTCCCGCTTGTCGAAGGAGGGGATCTGAAACTCTCTTACGAGGATGCGTACGAGCTCGTGATCCGTGCGCTCTCCTGTCTCGGCGAGGATTACGTTTCTCTTTTGAAAGAAGCAAGGGAGGGCGGTTGGATCGACGTCTTCGAGACGGAAAATAAGCGTAGCGGCGCCTATTCTTGGGGCACCTATACTTCCCATCCCTACGTCCTTTTGAATTACAAGAAGACCACCCACGACATCTTCACCATCGCTCACGAACTCGGGCACGCGATGCATTCCTACAAGTCAAACGCGGCGCAGCCCTATCCGAAAGCGGGCTATGAGATCTTCGTCGCGGAGATCGCCTCCACGGTGAACGAGATGCTGCTCTTGCGCTTTTTGATGAAAGAGGGCAAGGCGGACCGTCGCTACCTTCTTTCCTATCTCGCCGATATGTTCCGCACCACCTTTTTCCGTCAGACGATGTTTGCCGAATTCGAGCTTGCGGCGCATGAGCGAGTGGAGAAGAACGGAACGGTGACGCCCGAAGAATTATGCGGGATTTATGCAGATTTGAATAAAAAATACTACGGCAAAGAGCCGACGGATGAGCTCATTTCTTACGAATGGGCGCGCATTCCGCATTTCTACAGTTCCTTCTACGTGTATAAATATGCGACGGGCATCGTCTCCGCCGCCGCGATTTCCGAGGACATTTTCGAGGGGAAGCCGGGCGCGCTCGAGGGATATATGCGCTTCCTGTCTTTAGGTGGGAGCAAACCGCCTCTCGATATCTTAGCCGAGGCGGGAGTGGATCTCCGCACGGAAGAGCCTTTCCGCAAGGCGATGGCGCTCTTCTCCGAAGCGATCGAGGAGCTGGATCGTCTATGAAGAAGCTGAAGATCGTCGCCGTTATCCTATTGCTTTCACTCTCCGTGATCCTGCTGTGCGGGTGCGGCGAAAGCTTTACCTATCGCTACGTGGTGAATACGACGGGTGGATTCTCCAAAGAATATATCCTGCAATACGATCCTCAAGCGGATGACGCCGATCTCGTGAAGGAGAAAGCCGTCGCGGCGATGAAATCTTACGCGGAGAATGCCGGATACGGGGAATATGCCTCGGTCGATGCCGAGACGGCAGGGCAGGTCGCGCTGAAGATCGCCTTTCCCACCGCTGAAGATTATGCGATTTGGTCTGATCAAACGGGACGGGAAGCGAACGAAGTGCGCAAGACGGAGAAGGAAGGACTCTTCGTCTATGCGGACGACGAATTGGACAATTATCTGACGGAGGAGAACGTCGAGGCGGTTCGATCCCTCTTGTCATCCGACGTGCGGGATTTTCCGCTGAACGGGAAGTTTTATTTCGTCTACGGCACCCCCTACCGGAGTGTGAAAAGTAACGGTGTGGTGACGAAAGAGGACGGGATCTATTATCACACGTGGGAGGTGCAACCCGATCGCGACGAAGATATCCTGATCCGTCGCTACGGGCTGAATGGGATTTTGCTGTATTCCCTTGTTCTTTCGATTTTCGTATTGAGCTTGATCGTAATATTTGTTATAATATATATCGAGAAGAAAAAGAGCAGGAAGAAATACGCCCGCTTTGCGGAAAGCGCGGCGGCACATATGGATTCCGCCGGGGTGAAACCCGACGCGGATAAGGAGTGAATATGCCTAAAGATAACGATAAAAAGAAAGTGCGTACATATCCCGCGAATACCGAAGCGGAGAAGAGCGTGCTCGGCGCCTTCTTGATCGACGCGAAGGCGGTCAACGAGTTTATCTCTCGACTCGGCGAGGACGACTTCTCGTCCCCGGCGAATAAGGCGATCTTCGTCGCGATGCGGGAGCTGTATCTCGAGAGCCATCCCATCGATATCGTCAGCGTCGCGGACAAGATGCGTCTCAAGGGTACCCTCACGGAAGCGGGCGACGTCCCCTATATCAGCGGGATCGCCGCTGCGATCCCCAGTGCGGCGGGCTGCAGATATTACGTGGACATATTGAAGAGAGACGGTCTCCTTCGCAAACTCTTGGAAGTCAGTAAGGATATCGCGGAAGACGTCTATACTTCCGAGGACGGCGAGGAGAGCCTCGCCCTTGCGCAGCAGCGCATCCTGAGCGTCACCCAATCGATGGGGAAGTCCTCCTTGACGAGAGTGGGCGAGATCGCGGACGACGTGATCCGCAAGATCGAGGAACAGCACGCGAATCCCGAAGCGTCCACAGGTCTTCTTACCGGATTCTATAACCTCGATTACATCATGAACGGGCTGCAGAAGTCCGATCTCTTCATCCTTGCCGCCCGTCCGGGCGTGGGCAAGACGGCGTTTGCGCTGAATATCGCGACGAATATCGCACAGCGTGACGCGAATAAAAATATACTGATTTTCTCTCTCGAAATGGCGTCGGGTCAGCTCGTGCGTCGTATGCTTTGTTCCCTCACCGGGATCAAGAACGGCGATATCTCCAAGAGTAATCTCGAGATGAATGAGTTCGTCAAGCTGAATAACGCTCGTCAGACCCTGTGGAAGAGCCACATTTACGTGGATCAGACCACCTTGCAGACGCCGGGTGATATCCTCGCGAAGTGCCGCCGTTTCATGATCGAGAATAATTGCGATATCGATCTCATCATCATTGACTATATGCAGCTCATGAGTTTCCCCGGCAAGGAGAGCCGTCAGCAGGAAGTCGCGGAGATCAGCCGTAATATGAAGCTCCTCGCCAAGGAAATCAATGCACCCGTCATCGTGCTTTCTCAGCTCTCGAGAAATGCCGAAATGAATAACGACAAGCCGCAACTCCACAACTTGCGCGATAGCGGTTCCATTGAGCAGGACGCCGATATCGTCGCATTCCTGTATAAGGAGAAGAACCAAGATCCGAATGATACCTTGGTCGAGCTCATCATCGCGAAGTACAGGAACGGTCAGACGGGTAGCCTCGCCTTCGAGTGGCACGGTAGCAACTTCAAGTTCGTCGCGACTGATACGAGTCGGTTGAAGAATATCAAGAAGGTCGCGGTCCGCGGCGCCGACGATGAAGAAAATGCCGAAGCCAAAGAGGAGAAGTCGGAAGAATGACAACCACCGGCATCATGCAAGAAGGATCCTTCCCCGAAGGGAAGATTGCCCTCTATATCTTAGATCGTTCTCGCTTCGGCGAATTGCTTGGTAGGCTTGGGATCGAAAGCATCGAGAAGGACGAGAATGGCGCTCCCTATCTCAAGGATTCGCCTTATAAAATCTCTCTTTCCCACAAAGGGGATTTGCAGGTTCTCGTGCTCTCCCGCGGCAAGGTCGGGGTGGATATCGAGGAGGTCACCGTACCGCGTAACGTCGAGAGACTCTCTCGTCTCTTCCACGAGAAGGAGAAACCGACTTCGCTTTACGATTTCTATAAGGTCTGGACCTCGAAAGAGGCGGTAGGCAAGCTTCTCGGCACGGGCGTCACGACCGCTCTTCTTTCGAGCTATACCGAAGGAGTGCGCCATATCGATCACGGCGATTATTTGATCGCTGTCGCAGGCGACGGGGATATCATTGTCAACGAAGAGAAATAAGGAGATAATTATGGATTCTGAAAAAGTAATGGCAATCATCGCGGAACACTTCGACATCGACGCCGCCACCTTGAGCGAGGAGACGAGATTCGTCGAAGATCTGCACGCAGACTCTCTCGATCTCGTGGAGCTCATCATGGCTTTTGAGGATGCATTCGGGATCACCGTTTCGGATGAAGCGGCGCTCGAAGTGAAGACCATCGGCGACATTCTCAAGATGTAAGAATCCATAGGATTCTCATCGAAAAGATTGTATTCCCGAAAGGGCAGTGGTATAATACAGTTAACGAATAAGGAGGTTTCTTATGGCTTCATTTCAGAGAATTCTGTTTAAGTCGATAGATATCCTTTTTAATCATGCGCAGAATAAGCACAAGTTCGTCGGTATCAATGTGCAGAAGGACATCGTATACGACGAAGAGTATCCCGACATTTGCGCGCTTGATATTTATCGGCACGAAGATAAGATCGGCTTCAAGCTCCCCACCATCGTGAACTATCATGGCGGCGGCTATCTGGCGGGTGGAAAGGAATATCGAGTCGGCATCGCGAAATACCTCGTGGATAAGCTGGACGTTTGCGTCGTCAACGTCGACTATCATACCTGCGAACAGGATCGATTCCCGCAGTTTACCCGTGACAGCGTGAAGGCGCTCAAGTGGGTGGAAGAACACGCCGAAGAGTATCATATCGATCTCGATAATCTTTACATAATGGGCGATAGTGCCGGCGCGCAGATCGCCGCACACGCGATCACCGTCTCGCAGAATGCGGAGCTTGCCGACGCACTCGGTTGCGTGAAGCCCAATCTCAGATTCAAGGGCGCACTTCTCTTCTGTGGCCCCTATGACGTGCTCGGCGCGCTCACTTCCCCCAGTGTGCTGGATATTGCGCGCGGTATCGGGAATAAGGTGCTCGGCATCAATACTCGCAACAGCGAGGAGCTGGATGCCTATCCCTTGAAGAAATACCTCAATCTGCTGGACTGGATCGGAGAGGATTTCCCGCCTTGCTTCGTGGGGCATACCAAGTACGACGTCTTCTGTGCGGGGCAGGGAGAAAGGCTGATGGCCGAGCTCGACAAGAGAAATATCCCGTACGTGTCTTATCTCTCCGTCAAGAGGATGGACTACCACTGCTGGTATCTCGCTTTGAAGAATCGCAGTGCGAAGAAGCTGCTTGCCGAGTTGATCCTTTATATGCAGAGTATGCTGAAGGGAAAGATCCCCCCCAAGCAATGCATCGTGTACGGCGAAAAGAAGAAAAAAGAAAAAGAGAAGAGCGAATGAAACGAAAGGCTTCCGTGAGGAGGCCTTTTTTATGAAAGTCCCTTGAGAGTCCCTAAGAGTTCCCTTGTAGAGGCTTTTTTCGGGGGACGATGGCGGATGGTCTCTTGTCGTTTGTATTTCCGAGTTTTTCTTTGTAGCGCGTGGGTGCTTTTTATGGACCCTCTTGCGCGCTCTCTGTTGCTGCCTTGATTTTTGTCTTTATTCCGGTTCCTTTGCTATTCCTGGCGTAGCGCTTGCGAAGTATTTCTCTGCATTAAATCGCTACTACTCACGGTTTTTTATTAAGATTCGGATAATTTTTCGTTAACGCGCGTTAATAGGGATTATTTTACCGTTAAGAATATTGAGTTATCATTGAATTGCCATTCTCGAAATGTTATTATTTATGAGTATTTAGATCGCGCGTGCGTAAAAAGCGTACCTCGATCGGCAAACAAACAGTTACAGGAGGCTGTTATGAGCAAGAAGAAAATTTCCGTATTGATACTTGTGCTTTTATTGTTGGCGACGCTGGCGATCACTTTCGTCTCGTGTAAAAACAAGACGATGGAGCTCTATGCCGATGACATTGATGTGACTTACGACGGTAAGACGCATGAAATCGTCGTGACGTCCAGCCTCGGTGATACGTCCGGATGGGCGATCACTTACGTGGACGAGAACGGCGACGACGTCTCTGCGCCGATGTACGTCGGTACCTATACCGCCACGGCTACATACTCCAAGAAGAAGTATAACACCGCGACGACGACGGCAACCGTCAACATCAGCAAGGCAGATGTCACGGTGAATCACTGGCCGACTGTGGAGCCCATCGATTTGGAGGTTCCCTACGGCACGGATATGAATGATTCTTGGCTCTCGGTCACGGAAGTCAATGAATCCAATGCGAAGTATTATACGAACGGTGTCCTCGGCACTTTCTCCTGGGTGAAAGGACAGACCTTAAAGAATGATGCTACGGCGACCTACGATGTGATCTTTACTCCTGCGGGATCCGAGAAGGTCGTTGATAGCTTCCGTCATAATTATAATACCGTCAGACTTTCCGCCGCTCTCGGTCAGGAAGCCAAGCTCCACGTCAACGTGATCAAGGCGACGCCGGTCCTGTCCGGCGACACCGATGAGGCGAAGGAGAAGAATAAGCCGAAGCCCTCCATCGAAAAGCCTGCGAGCGGCACGAAGATCACCGAGATCGCCCTCAGCGGATGGAAGTACGTGATTCCCGGCACCACGACCGGAGTCAAAGGCAACTGTTATTGGGGATATTTGGACGAAGATGGGAATCCCGTCAAGTATATCGATGACGAAATGAATTCTCCCCTTGTCTCCGTTCCCGATTCCGTTTTGCCGAGCGAAGAGGGCGGTTATCAGAGCTATTCTTATATCTTCATCCCCAATGCGCAAGAGGATTACGAGATCGTTGAAGACGTCGTTCAGATCTTCGTCGTTCGTCAAGAAGTGGATTTCGGTACCGATAGAGAGTGTCTCCCCATCGCCGGTGAGATCACCTTCGGCGATTATCTCGAGAGTAGTGCTCTTACTCTGCAAGCGGGCTACGAGAACGGTGGCACGGCGAATACCCACTATGGCTACTATAGGTGGAAGGATGGAAAGACGAAGCCGCAAATCGCCACCGATGAGGAGGGAACCGTCATTCCCGGTACCTTTATTGCCGAGTATTGGCCGTTGGAAGCTCCCTATGATCCGGATATCGAGCTCGAGGATCAGCTCAGCAAACAATATCTCATGACCGAAGTCGAGATCGATGTATTGGTCAATAAAATTCAGTTGTCGGAGGATAACTTCAGCGACTTGAAAGTATCTTACGTGGATGATGACGGAAAGGCGATTGACTTCATCACCTATGGTGATACCTTGAAGAACGTCATCGTTACCGCAGAAAAAGTCAGCTATATCCTCTTCGAAGAGGAGCATAAGATCCTGCCGGAAGGCACCGAAGAGGAGGCTTCGGAGGATACGGAAGAAACGACGGAGGAGACTCCCGTCGTGGAGACTCCCGTGGTAGAGACGCCTACGGAAGGCGAGTTGACGGAAGAAGAGGAGACGGAACCCACCGTCGATCTGACGACCATCAAAGGGACATATCGCTTGGAGTGGGTGTATGGAAATGAGGTCGTTCATCAGGGTGACGAAGAATCCCATTTCGTGATGGATCCCGAAACCATTCCTCTCGATGCGAATGGAGAAGTGATCGAGAACGCGGTGTTCTATAAGACCGAGGTCAGGGTGGTCCTCTCTCCCGAACTCGCCGCGATCATCGACGCAGAGGATCTCACCATCACCGTTTCTGTCTTGGTGAATAAGATCCCCACGATGGGCAGAGCAGAGATGGACGGGGAAGACCCGCTTGGCAATCTCGCCCCCGAGGGCTCGAGATTCGGCATCCGTTTAGCGGATGTGCCCCTTCCGACCGATTACGTGGTGGATGCGAACGGTGAGACCGTTTCGGGCACTCTCGTTTGGGCTGATCCCGACCTCTATCCTTTCGATCCTTTGACCCTCTTTAAGAACGGTTACCAGATCGTGAAGACCATCGATAAAGATAATAAAGAAGTCGATGAAAGAGTCGGCAACGTCGTCAAGATGAAGAACGGTATCGTCGATGAAAACGGCGACGTATTCGGCTACAAAGCGGTCTTTACTCCCGATGAAGAGGAGTACGCCTCGAAAGTCTTCTATTTCAGTGTGGAGGTCGAGAAGGCAGGCTTCTCCGACTTGTCCGACTGGTGGGTGGCGCCCACGACGACCTCGTTGGATGAGAAGAAGGAACTATATAATTCCACGATCGGCAACGAGTACAAGATCTATTTGGAAAATTATTTCAGCGGTTATTCCGAACAGACCGTAACAGCGAACGACCTTCTCAAGAATACCTATTATACGACCGATTCCAACGGCTCTTACGTGAAGGCGGATGCGAGCTATTATTCGGAGGATGCGACCTATTATAAGAGGGATTATATCGACTTGAAAGGTACTTTCACCTGGGCGGAAGAGCATAAGAACGATCAAGTTTCTGTCAATACTTCTCGTTATCCCATGACCTATACGCCCGCATCGAATTACAGCGGCGTGATGAATTCCTTCGGTTACAGCGCTTTCGTGAGTGTGTATTCCGATATCTTCAACTTCTCTTTTGCGGGCGGATATGCGACGATTGTCGGTCTTACCGAAAATGCGAAACTCAGCGATACCATTTACGTCCCGGAGAAGAAGCATGACGATAATACAGATAAGGATTATACTGTTAAAAAGATAATTTCTGCCGATCCCACGAAGGGCGTCTTCGAAGGGACCTCTTTGAAGGCGATCGTTCTGCCCGATACGATCATTGAGATCGGCGAGAATACCTTTAAGGATTGCGCTTCACTCCGCACGATCAATCTCCCGCGCGATATCGCTACCATCGGAGCCCATGCCTTCGATGGTTGTACCTCATTGTCGGCAATCGAGACGACGGAAGGTCGCAATTACAGTGATTTCAAGACGATCGGGGAGTTTGCATTCAAGGGAACGCAGAAATTGACTTCCTTTACGATCCCCGTTAATGTGGGAACCATCGGAAGGGGCGCTTTCGCAAACAGCGGCTTGGTCGATCTCACCGTCACTTCCGGAAATAGCTATTACGAGATGAGCTCGGACAAGAAGACGCTCGTGGAGAAGAAGGACAAGAGGACTTTGCATACCTATCTCACGACGAATTCCGGGTTGAGCTATGTGATCGATTCTTCCATCGAACGTATCGGAGAGTATGCCTTTGCTTTCAATACGAGCTTAGTAAATAAGGTCATCGCGCCGGAAATTACCGAGATTTTGGACAATGCTTTCTATGGTACAAGCTCTTTGAAATATGTGTACTTCATGAAGAAAGATGTCACGAGGATCCAAGGGAGTGACGTCTTCACGGGGACGGCGTCTGATTTCGCGGTCTATTTCCCCTCCGGTTCAACCGAGCTGCAAACCTATTGCGAGGATAATCATATTGATTATTTCACCCAAATCGATGCGGAGAAGCTGAATATCTTCACTTGGGCAGGCACCGAGTATAGAGCATCCGTTAATAGCAATCGTGAAGTGACGATCAACGGTCTTGCACAAGGCAAGATGGAGAAAGCCATCGTCACGGCCGCTAACTTCCAGAATAAAGTCAGCGATGGGCTTTACGTGATCGCCGGTAGCGATGCGAAGTACATCGCGGTCAAGTCAAATGAACAATTTGAGGAGGGTAAAGTCTATTACTATTATAAGGAAGACGTCGTCGATTGGAATCTTGCCTTGGTCATCCCCGCCTATATCCCGACCTCCGCTTTCGGTGATTTGATCGATGAGGAGGGTGAGTATCCGGTGACCACCATCGGCGGCTTCACGAATACGAAGATCGAGAGCTTGATTCTTCCCGATACCGTGACTACGATCTTGGATTATGCATTTGATCACTGCTTGGATTTGGAAGAGGTGCATCTCTCCGCCGGGTTATTGACCATCGGAAAGAATGCTTTCAATGATTGCTCGAAGTTGCATGAGATCGTGATCCCGCCTTCCGTCGTGACGATCGGGGATAACGCCTTCTCGGGATGTGACACGCTTACGATGGCGACCTTTGAAGATAACGTAAAGACCATCGGAAATGCGATCTTTGACGGTGACGAGCTCCTCGAGATCTACGGACCGGAATCGGGATCTGTCAAAGATAAGCTCGACGGCACCTATTCCTATAATGTCGGTACCCGTTTGAGCTGTATCGATTACAGTAAGGACTCGGATGTGAATCCCACTGCGATTATCATCAAGGGATTGAAGAATCACAGTTGCCCCTACGGACACGCGAATATCGTGATCCCCGAGTATATCGAAGGCTTGCCTGTGACCACGATCGTTGACGGCGCCTTTGCGAATAATACCGAGATCGAATCCATCACCCTCCCCGTTTCGTTAAAGAGGATCGGGAACGGTGCGTTCAATGGTTGTACCGCTCTTTCCAATATTTCTGCGGATGGCAACCCCTATTTCAATATCGTGACGACGGTCGATGCCGTCGGAGTGATGCAATCCATCGCCATCTTTAATGCGACGGGCGATACGATGAAGAGTTATCTTGCGATCTCTCCCGCGACGACTTATACGGTGCCCGAGAGCGTCGTGAAGATCGACGGCGGTTGCTTCAAGGATGCGACGAATATCGGGACCATCGAGATCGGTGAGAAGGTCTCTTCCATCGCGTTCGACGCTTTCTTGGGATGCGAGAGTCTCTCATCTATCAGCATTTCCACCAAGAACCGTTACTTCCAAGCGGACGCCGATGCCCTTTATAACGGTAGCGGCACCAAGCTCATCTCTTATCTGAGCAAGACGGAGAAGGACGATCCTTATATCATTAAGGATACCGTCACCACCATCGGTGAGGGCGCATTCAAGAACAGTGAACTCTTGCACAGAGTGGTGATTCCTTCTTCCGTGAAGGTGATCGAAGCAAATGCATTCTATAATGCATCGAATCTTTACAGCATCACGATTCTCGGCGGATTGTCTTCGGTCGGGAATAATGCCTTCGCGAGCATGAAGCAGCTGAATTCCTTCTACGTGGAGAAGGATATCAATGCGATCGGTAAGGGTATCTTTGAAGACTCTAACTCCAATCTGATCATCTATACTCCCAACGGAGAGAACTTCGGCTTGTACGTGACTTCCGAAACCGATCTGAAGTTCAGCAATTGCTACTCGGTCGACAGCTTCGCTATCGAAGGCGGAGAAATCACCGCTTTGGTCGGAGACGACCGCTTCGGCAGCACCAAGAAACTCTACGTTTCGTTGCCGCCCACTTCCGACAAGGGCAGACCCATCACGAGCATCGGAGATAATGCTTTCAGCGAGAAGCGCGGCGGTAATATTTCCAAGCTGACCGGAATCTATATCCCCTCTACCGTGTTGACGATCTCCTCAAAAGCCTTTGACAGCTGTATCGGTTTGAGAAGCATTTACTTCGGAGGCAAGCCCGACTTCGCGGCTGATGCATTTGAGGACGTAAACCTTGAACTGGTCAAGTTCTATTGGGAAGATTCGAATATGGAGACCTATCTCCTGGATTGGCTGAAAGATAAAGTGGTGAATCCCGCCGATCACGTCTTCCCGAGCAGTGCGACCGATCATATCGAGTATAAGACCACCATGGTGAACGATACGCCCTATAAGACGGTTACCGGTCAGTCGCAGCATATTTGCAACGGGAATCACAGCACCCTTGAGATCCCGAGCACCAACGGCACGGCGGTGGATAGCGAATCAAATAAATATCAGATCCAAGTCGTCGGCATTGCGGACGGCGCCTTTGCGAATCAGGCAAATCTCTATACCTTGATTATCGAAGAGAGAGCGGCGACCGAACCGGCGCAGGATTTCGAGATCGGGAAAGAGGCATTCCTGAATGCGACCGGTCTCTCCACCGTGAAGTTGGCGTCTCATATCACCGTGATCGGCGAGAAAGCCTTCTACGGTGCGAGCAAGCTCACCTCGATCGTCCTTCCCGAAGATCTGGAAAAGATCGGCAAAGAAGCCTTTGGCAATTGTAAGAATTTGACTTCCGTCTATTTCGCATCGGATGTGAGTGAAGAGAATATCGGTATAGATATCTTCGGAGATTTCGAGACGAACGGTATCAAGCATTTGGTCGTCTACGGACCGGCAAACAGTGAAATCGAGAATTATATCGATTCCTATTACGGTGAGGAAGTGGATGACAGATTGATCGAGTACATCGCTTGGACCGATAAGAGCAAATTCGACACGCCGACCTATGTGGAAGTCGACGGTGAGGGATGCTACATCTTAGACGGATTCAAAGATGAGAGCGCGACGAGAGTCGTCATCCCGTACAGCATCGACGGTTATAAGGTCATCGGTATCGGTGATAATGCCTTCAATGGAATGAACAACGGCAATAAGACCTATAAGATCGAAGAAGTGATCATGGCGGACAATATCACGGAGATCGGTAATAGTGCTTTCTACGGTTTGTCCACTTTGAAGAGCATTACGATCCCCTCTTCCGTGAAGTCGATCGGTGACAACGCTTTCTATAATGCCGGCTTGACCGAGATCTACTTCAAGGGTGACGTCAAGACCCTCGGCACCTACTTGACGAATCAACCGAATAAGTATCCGATCAACGTCTTCGGACCCACGAAGGGAAATCTCAAGGATACCATCTCCAAGGTGAACGGCGTCAATTATAATCGTTACACCATGCCGAGTTGCTTTGTCTTGAGCAATGATAACGCTTCGGAGCCCGCGGTGATTGTCGGATTGCAAGATCACTACTGCACTTCGGGCCACGTGAATATCGACATTCCCGAATACATTATGGGCAGAAAGGTCGAAGGCATCGCAAGAGGCGCCTTCAGTGATCCCGACATCTATACGATCAGCATCCCCGCGACGGTGACGAATATCGAAGCGGGTGCCTTCTACGGATGTACGGGACTCAGAGAAGTGCAGGTCGACGCCAACAATACGAAGTATAAGTACGTGGACGGCGCCTTGCTCTCCATCGACGGCAAGACGATGTATATCTGCCTGACGCCCGATGCGGAGTATCACATCCCCGAGGGTGTGACCGAGATCGCGGAGCAGGCGTTTGCCGGCGCGGTGAATCTCGAGCTCCTCTACTTCAACGACGAGATCACGACGGTCGCTTCCGACGCCTTCAGCGATTGTGACAAGCTTACCCGTATCTCCATCGAACAGAACCCGAACTTCTTCTTCGAGAGCGGTATGCTTTATAATAAGGATAAGACTATCCTTTATATCTACCTTTATACCTATAGCGCGAAGAGCATCACCGTTCCCAAGGAGGTCTTGGAGATCGGAGATAATGCGTTCCGCAATGCGGCGAATCTCGAGCAGATCCGCTTCTTGTCCGATCCCGTGGTCGGCAGCGCCATCTTCGGCAAAGCAGGCGAGGGCGATCCGGATAAGAAATTCGCCGGTGCGATTTATGCGCCTGCGGGTAGCTATAACCTTGAGCTTGCGGCGATCACAGCCGGTGTGGACTTCTTCGATGACATCACCGATTATTTGGTCTTCGAGGATACCGACGGCGGCGTCAGAGTCAGCGGCGTGGACGAGGAGTATGCATATCTCCTCATCGATACGAAGGGTGCGATCAATATCCCGTCCTATTACGGTTCGGAGAAGGTCGTCACCATCGGTGCCCGTGTCTTTGCGGAAGATACCTTCCAGTACGGGTACATCGCAGTACCCGTTACGGCGGAGAATTTCGTCTCGAATACCTTCTATGTGAAGACCCTCGTGGGGAACGAGCCGGTCTATGCACTTGCCGGCTCTTTCGCGTCGGCGACGCAGTATTACCTCCCCTTCCGTGGTGTCAGGATCGGTGATAACGTCATCACGATCGAGGAAGACGCTTTCCGCGGAAGCAGTCTGCGCAGCGTCGTCTTCGGTAAGAATGTGGCGAGCATCGGATCGGGCGCATTTGCAGGAGCGCAAGCCTTGGTGGACGTGTATTTCAAAGCGAATGGCACGGCGATCACGATTGCCGAGAATGCCTTTGACGATACCCTTGATTTCTGCGTGCACTTCCTCGAATCCGAGACCGATCTCGATACCTATTTCGAAGACATCGCGTATATCCTCCACCTGAATTCGCTGGATGATTCGCAGTATTGCTTCGAGTATGAGTTACTGGAAGATGAATACGTCGACACCCTCTCGGTCCTCGGACTGAAGGACACCGTCTTCATCCACAGTGCCAATAATATCGTCATCCCCGAGGACGCCTATTACTTTATCGCCGATTCGGGTGTATGGGCGAGCTATCCCGTCACAGAGCTGGATGCCTTGTCCTTCCGCAATAATACCGAGATCATCCGTCTCGAGCTCTCCGAGTATGTGGATTATATCGGAAGCGGCGCACTCAGCGGATGTATCCGCCTCACCGAGATCGATTGCGGTGTGAATCCCAACTTCGAGTTTGAAAGCGGCATCCTCTTCGGTTTGGAAGGAGGGGAGCGTCACTCTTTGATCTTCTATACCTCGAAGAATACCGCTCGTTCCTACACCATCCCCACGGGAATCACCGAGGTCGCTTCCGGAGCCTTCTTCGGCAACGAATATTTGCGCACGATCACGGTGGGCAAAGACGTCAGAAAGATCGACGACGGCGCCTTCCTGCAGTGCGTGTCTTTGCAGAATATCTACGTGCAAGAGAGCGGTGTGGAAGAGACTCCGTACTTCATCTCCACCTCTAAGCCCGGCAGTGCGAAGACCGGCGTGCTTTATGAGATCAAGGAGACCGACGGCAACGGTAAGGTCACCTTGGCGGCGCTCGTGGCGTATCCCGCGGCAGCAAACGACACCTATGTGGTGATCGGCGCCGACTTCAATGTGGACGAAGTGCACGGCGGGGCCTTCGACAGCGCGAAGAATCTCGAATTGGTCTATTTTGAGACACATATCAGCGTCTTCGACGAGACGGACAATATGTTCTCGAATATGACGAATGGCGACAGCTTTAAGGTCTGCTATCCCGAGATGCCGGATGACTCTTCCTTCTACGATTATTTGACCGATACGCTGGGCATCGATGATGAAGAGCGTCAGTTTGAATATACGCATAAGGACTTCTTCACCTTCGAGGGGGATGAGAACGGTTACACCGTGACCGGCTTCGCGCCGCACGGAGAGACGGATCTCTATTACGTCTCCATCCCGCTCTTCTATAAGGGCGTAATCATCGATAAGATCGCTCCCTTCGCTTTCCGCGGTGAGGAGAATCCCATCCAGATCACCGTTTCCGGTAACGTGACGGAGATCGGCGCGGGCGCCTTTGCGGATATGAGCAACCTCGTGGATATCTCTCCCGCGGTGAATCCGCTCGACGATAAGATGAACGAGTACTACTTCGATCCCGAGGGCGGCGCGCTCTTTACCGATGAGAGTAAGACGGTGCTGCACACCTATCTCACGACCAATCGTTACGAGCAGGTGAAATTCGACGACGTGATCGTGGAAGTCGTATTCGTCGATATTCCGGAGCCCACCGAGCCTTCGGGTGACGAACCCACCGGAGAAGAGCCCGCAGGCGGCGAAGAGCCGACGGGTATCGAATACGTCGAGAACAGAGACGTGATCATCTCTGCCGATGGTAAGACCATCACCTATCCGGGTGTCCATACCATCATGAAGGGAGCCTTCTACGGCAATAATTATCTGACCGTTGTCTCCATCGCGAACAGCGTGGAGGATATCAAGCCGGGTGCCTTCTCCGTCGCGAAGAAGCTGAATGACATCCAGCTTTCCTCCGACAACGAGAATTACAGCTTCGATTTGACGATCGGTGCGCTCTTCAATGCGGATCGCACCGTACTCCATACCTATCTGTACTCGGCGATCGAAGCGAAGGGCACGGGACTCGTTACCGTCGAGAACGGCAACGTGAACGGACCGGCTCTCATCACGATCGGCGCCTATGCCTTTGAGGGAACGAATGCTTCTCGCGTGCAACTCCCCGATACCATCACGGGAATCGAGGACTATGCCTTTACCGAGATGTACGAGCTCGCCTTCCTCTACTTGGAGAGCTCGCCCAATGCAGAAGATCTCGGCGAACTCCTCCTCGGCGATCTTGACGCGATCGACACCGAGCGTCGTATCTTGATCTATGGCCCGGGCAGTGAGTACGAGTCGAATTACAGCACGGTGCAGAATTACTTCCGTGAGTTGTATTACGAAGGAGATGACGAGACCTCTCGCGTGCGCTACATCCCGTGGACCGATGCGGATACTTTCACCTATCTCTTGGAGGAGATCGACGGCGTCAAAGTGGCGACGATCACCGGCATGACGACTCCGAGTGTGGATAAGGGCTATGGTGATAAGGATATCGTCGTCGCGCCTTACGTCGAGCAGATGGATGATCAGGGCGATATCTCTCGTTATCGTATCAAGTATATCGGCGGGACGGCATTCAAGAATCGCACCGAGATCAGATCTTTGACTCTCCTGTATTCGGTGGAGAGGATCGACGAAGGATTCATCAAGGGCGCTCTTTATATCGAGAAGATCTATATCAACGATAACGCGCATTACATGGTGGAGCGTGACGAGGCAAGATACAATGCGGGTATCGTGTATACCAAGGATCGCACGACCCTTATGGCATATCTGCCGATGAATGCGTCGAAGGACGGCACCGGCTCGGCACATACCGATTTCTTCGTGCCCGAGACGGTCTCTCACATCGCGCAAGGCGCCTTTGCCGGATCGATGTATCTGAATAAGATTCGTCTGAGCGCGAGCGTCACGAGCATAGGCGCGGGCGCCTTCGCGAACTGCCAGCGGTTGAATGAGATCGTTATCGCTTCTTCCAACCGTTATTATCTCTTCGACAACTTTGCGGTGTATAACTACGAGAAGACCTTGCTTCATACCTATCTCGCGATGGGTAGCGGCAGCACCGGTTCCTTCGTGGTGCCCGAGGGTGTGCTTGAGATCGCTCCGTACGCCTTTGAGGGCAATAACAAGATCGAGAAGATCCGCATCCCCGAGTACAAGGGAGAGGGCAAGAACGGCACGGTGACTTCCGCGGCGTTGGTCGGCGAGTCCGCCTTCGCTTCGATGGACGCTCTTGTCGAGATCTACTTCGAGAATACCGTGGAGATCGGCACCGATCCCAAGGATCCCGAAACCGTGACCGAGTCGGATATTCTCGCAAATCTGCAACAGCCTGTCTCGGGTAATTTGAATGGCATGACGGTCATGACCACCGTTTATGACTACACGCCCGTCAAGCTCTCCGAAGACAGCTATCTGGCGAATGCCTATTACGTCGTGAATATCGCCGACGAATTCGTGCTGAGCGACGATGCCTTCGACAGTGCGGAGACCTACTATCTCAGATCGGAGAGACAGGTCTTCGTCGGTCAGAACAGCTTCCGTTGGGGCACCGATTTCAGCGCGGACGATCTCGTGGTCTACGCCGTGTACGAAAATGGTGGCTTGGAGCTCCTCGATTCGGATGAATACGAGGTGGATATGGAGAAGTTCGACTACAATCCCTATGTCTCGGGCACCTATACCATCACGCTGAAGCTCAAAGCGAATAAGAAGATCGCCGTGGAGTACGAAGTCACCGTCGAACCGGTGAAGGATATCTTCGGTGAGATGAGCGGTAAACCTGTCACGATCTATGCTCCCGCATCGAGCTATATCAATCATTCGGTCGAACTGCCCGATCATGACTTCCTGACCCTCGTCACCTACACGCCGAAGCAGTGCCTTGCCTTTGAAGCTAAGAATAACGGTGAGTATTACGTGATCACCGGCTTTGAGGAGGAGACGGAGGGTTGCGTCCTCGCTGAGCAGGATTACGTGGACGGTGCGTTCGTTAAGAAGGGCGATCACAGCGCGATCACCTTCCCGAGCTATCTGTACAATACGCCTGTGCGTGAGATCGCCGATGAAGCCTTCAAGGGCGAGAAGGGCGAGAGCATCGTGTCCGTGAAGTTCCTTTCCGAGATGGAGAAGATCGGCGCGGGTGCCTTTGAAGGAGCGGAGAAACTCACCTCCATCACCTTATCCGAATCGATAAGCAGTATCGGCGCGGGCGCTTTCCTCTATCTGGATGCGCTTGAGACCTTCAACCTCGGCGATAATCTCTACTTCTATATGAAAGACGGCGTGCTTTACGGCGAGAACGGAGCCTTGCTCCACACCGCCTTTGCCGCCTTCGCGGGCATGGTCTTCGAGACGGATGAGCCCGTGCAGATCATCGAAAGCCGCGCCTTTGAGGGTGTGGATGCCATTCGCTTCCTGACGGTGCCTTACACGACTTATGACGTGCGTTCCTGCGCCTTCAAGAATATGGCGTCGCTCGAAGAGCTCTACTTCTGCACCGATATGGATAAGCAGATCGCCGACGCATCGATCGCGGACGACGCTCTTGACGGGTGCATGGTCGGACTGCAAGTCTTCGGACCGAGAAGTTCGGTCTTGCAGAGCTTTGCCGTTCGCAGTGAAGTCACATTCGTCGCTTGGAATGATCCTGCTTGCTTCACCTATAGCTTCTCGGATGAGTCCATCACGATCACCGGTCTCAATGCCACCGGACATCCCGGCACCTACAGCGGTGACGATCACAAGAAGATCGTCGTGCCGATGTACATCGACGGCATCAGGGTGACGGCGATCGGTGACGAAGCCTTCAAGGGACAGGATAAAGTCGAGTCGGTTCTCATCCCCACAAGCATCGTATCGATCGGCGAGAGCGCCTTTGAGGCTTGCTCCTTGCTCGCCTACTTCAACGTCCCGTATAGTGTGAAATCGATCGGTGATAAAGCATTCGACTCCTGTACCAATATGGATGAGATGGTCTTCAATACCGACGACGTGACCTTCGGCAAGGAGGTCTTCCTCACGAGGAAGTACACCTTGATCCTCTATGCGGAGAAGGATGACGGCAAGGTCGCCGCCTTTGCTTCGGCGAATAAGATCGCCTTCAATACCGGCACGCCCTACACCTGCTTCCTGACGAGCAAGCTTGTGAATGCGCAGAGCAATACCTATATTCGCGTGGACGGTCTGAAACCGCATACTTGCGCATACGGTCACAAGAATATCGTGATCCCGAACTACCTCTACGGCAAGAAGGTGCAGGAGATCAAGAACGGTGCCTTTATGAATGATACCGAGCTTGTCTCTGTCACCATCGGTGACTACGTGAGCGATATCGGTACCGGCACCTTTAATGGTTGCACGAAACTGACTTCCTTCTCGATTTCCGAGAAGAATGCCTACCTCTCCTATTCTTCGGATAGCGGCATCGTGTACACCAAGGACAGGAAGACCGCGCTTGCAGTCATCGATAATATCGCAGGTGTCACGGTCACCTTGGATGAAACCACCGAAACGGTGAAGACCAATGCCTTCTACGGCGCGAGCGTCGAGACCGTGAACCTGAATGAGGGACTCCTCTCCATCGGTTCGGGTGCATTCAGCGGTGCGAAGAATCTCACTTCGATCACCATCTCGGACAAGAACAGCAAGTTCTCCACCGATGACGGTATCCTCTATAATAAGAGCAAGACCAACCTCATCGTCTATCCCGCCGGACTCTCGGCAGAGAGCCACAGCGTCAGGGAAGGGGTCATCATCATCGGGAACAGTGCCTTTGGCGGCGCGACCAACCTCAAGAGTGTCATCCTGCCTTCGTCGGTATCCAGCATCGCGATGAATGCCTTTAACGGCGCGAGCTCGCTGATCGACGTGCAGGTGAACGGCGCGATCTCCACGGTGGATGAGGGTGCCTTCGACGACACCGATCCGACCTTGGTGGTCACCGGACTCTCCGAGGGCGCGCTCGAACTCTACTGCACCGATCACAATATCCGCTTCTTGGAGATCACTCCCGCCTCCTGCTTCGTGATCAGCACCTTGGATATGGAGGAGGGCACGGCGAGAATCGTCGGTCTGCAGCAGCACACCTGCAATCATCATGAGTACGTGGTGATCCCGATGTACATCAATGGGCTCCGCATCACCGAGATCGCGGACAAAGCCTTCGCACATAATCAGCAGCTTAAGACCGTCGTGGTGCCGCAGACTGTGAATAGCGTCGGCGTCGCCGCCTTCGCAGGCTGTAAGAATCTCACGAGCGTCTGCCTCGGCGACAGCATCTTCTCCATCGGAAGTAAGGCTTTCACCTCCACTGAATCTTTGGAGGAAGTCTTCGTGACCTCGAGCGCTTTCTCGATCTCTTCCGACGCCTTCTACGATGCGGGCAACGGTGAGCTGATGGTCTATATGTCCGATTCGCTGACAGAGAATCATGAGAAGGTCGCAGACAACGGCGTCTCCTCCGAATCCACGGACCACGTCGTCTGCCTCGAGACCAGTGTGATCAACGGCAATGAGATCTGCATCACGGGCATCGCTTCTCACGTCTGTCCCGATGGGCACAATAGACTGGTGATCCCCGAGACCATCGACGGCATGACTGTGACTGCCATCGCTAGAGGCGCCTTCGAGAATAAGAATGAAGTGGTCAAGATCTATCTGCCCATGACGATAAATAGCATCGGCGAAGGGGCGTTCAAGGGTGCGAAGAAGCTCTACGACATCGCCTTCTACTACTATGAAGAAGGAGAGAATGACGAGAAGATCTTCGTTGAGACCGATGCGAGCAGTTACTTCGCGATGGATGGCGGCGGCCTCTATTCCGCTGATTTCAAGACTCTCTACGCGTATATGTCCGCGCGGAGCGAAGTCATGATGAACGTGAATAAGAATACCCGCTTCCTGATGGATTATGCCTTCTACGGCGCGAGTAACCTCCTTAGTATCACCTTCTTCGAGGATCTGAATGACGTCACTAACGTCAATGCGGATAAGATCGCCAAAATGAATGATAACCTCGTCTTCTATGCGCCTAAGGGCTCGGCGGTGCTCGTCGCGCTTAAAGCGCACTTCACCGCAGTCGAGGTGACGGACGTCAGCTATATCAAGTATCAGTATCTGTCCGACGACGAGAATACTGTCTCGATCACCGGTTTGCGCACGCAGGATGAGCTCGATGCTCTGGGCACCGGACTGCACACGCTGGATGCAGGTGAAACTCTCGTGATCCCGCAGTACATCAATGGCAGGAGAGTATCGGAGATCGGGGAGAATGCCTTCGCCGACGGACTCTTCTCGGCAGTGGTCTTCCCCGAAGGATTGACCCGCATCGGAGCATCTGCCTTCGCGAACTGTGTGAATCTCTCGAACGTGATCTTCCCCTCTTCCTTGAAGATCGTGGAAGATATGGCGTTCAATGGTTGTAATAATCTGTACGAGGCGTACTTCCTCGGAGCCGTGGAGTCTCTTGGCACAGAGGTCTTCAATAATACGATGAGTACGGCGCTCAAGGATGCGAACGGGGATCCTTACAAGAGAAACTTCACTGCATTCGGTCCTTCGACCGCGTATATGACGAGCTACTTTGAGGAGAATCATATCGATTTCAACTCTTGTGCTTCGGTGCTCTGCTTCAACTATGAGTTCTTGGAAGGCACTACCGACTATATCCGCATCACCTCGATCAAGGATCACGTCTGCAATGCGAATCACAAGGTGATCCATATCCCCGATGTCATCGACGGGCATAAGGTCATGCCTCCCGAGAATCAGCTCTTCCAGGGCATCACCACGGTGGAGGTGGTGACCCTTCCCAATACGATGACGGAGATCCCCGCGGGTCTCTTCCGCAATTGCAGCTCGCTGACTTCTGTGAATATCCCGAAGGATCTCACCCTGATCGGAGACAGAGCCTTTGAGAACTGCGTATCTCTCGAGAGCCTCGTCTTCGTGGATTCGCTGACGACCATCGGTGACTATGCCTTCAAGAATTGTCACGGTCTTACCGATATCGTCATTCCTAAGCTGTGTACTACCCTTGGCGAGGGCGTCTTCTATAACTGCACAGGTATCTGGAGAATTAAGCTTCCGCAGTACCTGACCAATATCCCGGATTATATGTTCTACGGATGTTCCTCTCTGTCGGAAGCACACTTCGAAGGATCAACCGGCGTCACGAAGGACGGCTTGACCACCTTGATCCAGAAGGTCGGTAACTATGCCTTCCATGGGTGCACTGCCTTCACCATGCCCTTCATCGATCCCGAAGTCAATCCGGATTCCTACGTCTATGCGGATCTGAATTCGGTCGGGGAGAAGGCGTTCGCCTATTCCGGCATCATCTACTTCCCGCTACTCTCCACCATTACCTACCTCGGCGATGGATTCTTGGCAGGGAGTATGGACGTGAGAGTGAGTGATGACGGTGGGAATAAGCTCTATCGTCTCGATCCGCAGAGCGAGGATATTATCTACTGCATGGAGACGGTACACGTGGCGTCGACTGAAGCGGGAGAAGTCGCCAATACGACCTTCCGCATTCATGAAAGCGGGTACATCTTCCCCAATGGAGGTGAAGCTACAATCTCCCCTAGTTTATTCATCGGTAAAAAAAATACTGGTTCTTGGACCAAAAATGAAGAGAAGTATTGTTTGCGCGATCAATATAATACGGATTGTTCTAATGCCGATGATATTCCCGACATCATGTATCAGTATCGTAAGGATAGCGGCAATTGGGTAACTGTGGAGGAAAGCATTCGCAAGCATTTCACAAATAATCCGAACGAAGGAACCTTTCCGAGCGGAGGAACCTTTGAGAGTTTGTTTCTTTCGACGGAAGGAAAGAAATTCTATCTGAATCTGGGTCAAGGAATCTACTCTGTTCGATTCAACTCATTATATATCGAAAGAATTGACCATGATTACTGGTTATATAGATCTCAAACAGTTCATACGATGACTTTCACGGTGAACGGCGTTACTACCGCTTCCTATACGAATATCACCGAGAAGGAGAATCCCGAGGATCCCGATCATCCCATCCCGAATGAAGAGACGGTGGAGCTCGGCGTGAAGAAAGGTTCCGCTGATTATTTCGGTAATATCATGTCTTACGAGGAGAGTACGGGACTGGTGACAATCAACCTTGGCGCGGAGCCCTTCAATTCGATGGAAGGCACCTTGAAAGTGAACTTCACCGTGTCGCGCGGCGACCCCACGGAGCAAGTGTACGTCCTCAGTGAACTGGTAAACGGCGATTTCTCACAATACTCCGAGATCCATACCGTTCTGTCGAGTAAGACCGGTAAGTATGAGATGGATTCGGACGAAGGGTCCGATTTCGTCATCAAGGGAACCGATTACTATGCGATGAGCACCTCGATGGAGAAGGGAACGGGGGAGGACTCCTTGTACTCGATTTACAATGCAGGCTCCTTCACGATCGGTACGCAGTACACAGTCAAAGCGAGCGGTGACTTAAATGATAATATTTACATCTATCCGGTCGAGGACGGTGAGACCTTCGCGATTCGCTATAACCTCACGAAGATGAAGTCTATCGAAGGCATCGGTGACGTCGCGTACGTGAAGTTGTACGATTCGGAGAATACTCTGCTTGTGAGTACCTCCTTCTATCTCTCCGACGCGCTGATCGCCTCCAATCCCAATACGAGAGCAAAGGTTTCCGCCACCTATAACGGGGAATCTGTGGAAGGTGAATTGATCGGCAAGCAATACGTCTTCACAAACAACTATATGTTTAATGATATTGATAAGGCGAGATCCGAACCCTATACGCATATTCGCAATATCCACGAGTTCGCCTTCGAAGGGTGCAATGGTTTGACTCAGCTCTCCATCGGTAAGATGGTGCTTTATATCGGCGCCGGCTCCTTGATCCATACTTCCGGTATTGATGAAATCGGTGTCTCAGAAGGGAATGGAAAATATAAATTGCAGAAGATCGATCCCAACGATCCGAATTATGCCTATTCCGGTGGTGGTCTGTACTATGAGGATGGAGGCAATCTGACCCTCATCGCCTTCCTTGGCAGTAATACCGTCACAGAGTTCACCTTGCCGGATAAGTGTACGAAGATCGAAGCCTATGCCTTCGCCTATAACGAGACGCTGCAGCGCGTGAACCTGAATAACGTGACGGATATCGGCTATCGCGCCTTCTATAATTGCACGGCGCTCGATTACGTCGAGCTTCCGAGACCCGAGACGGGCAGCGTGCGTATCGGCGACTACGCCTTTGAAGGCGCGGGTCTTAAGAGCGTCTATATCAACGGCGATTACGACGTGTATCTCGATAGCGGCGCTTCGGAGACGATCGATCAGATCGGCGAGAAGATCTTCGGCGAGAATGACGACCTCACGGTGTACTCCACGCTGTCGAGCGGTGACTTCAAGAACTACTGCTTGAAGTACGGCGAGATCTATCAGCTCTTGGACGACCCGACGGCAAAGGCGAAGGCAGGCGTGACCTATTATACGAAGAACGGGAACGTCTATAACGTCGTGGAGGGCATCGAAGTCGGCGAGACCTCGATCTATGGCAAGTATATCAAGCTCGGCGAGAGTTCTCTCCACTTTGTGGAGATCACCGCCCTCGATGAGTTCGCCTTCGAGGATGCGGATGAGGGCGGCGTCAGAGTCAAGAAGTACGAGGGCGCTTCGCGTTACGTGATCGTACCTCCCTATTACAAGAATAAGCCGGTCACCCAGATCAATACCTCCGCTTTCGAGGATACCACGGCGCTTACTGTGCATCTGCCCGCTTCCGTGAACTACATCGGAGACAGAGCCTTCTTTGATGCGACTGATCTCTCCGAGCTTTACGTGGAGTCCGATCCGGCACTTGGCGGAAGCCATATCTTCGGTAATTGCTCCTCTTCTCTCATCGTGTACGGCGTCACGGCAAGCGCGCTCGACGATTATTGCGAAGAGAAAGGCATCTCCTTCAACCTCGGCACCACTTGGGAGTGCTTCACCTATAAGACCTTCTATGAGAAGATCACCGATCCTGATGCAAAGGCAGAAGAGGGCGTCACCTATTACGAGAAGGTGGGAGAAGTCTATAACGCCATGGTCGGCGTGGTGGTTGATCCGCTGAATCCGAATAATTCGACTTCCGTCTACGGCAAGTACGTCAAGCATGACGACATGGTGAGCATCACCGGACTTGTCGATCACATCTGCGGTTCTTCTCACAAGAATATCGTGATCCCCTCTATGATCAGAGGGAAGGAGGTCGTGGAGATCGCGGACGGCGCCTTCTCCGCCTATTATCACCGTGGAGACAGCAATGCGGCGACTTACACCGAGATCGAGTCGGTCACGATGACGAACTATATCGAGTACGTCGGCGCGTACGCATTTGCCACCCCCTCGATGAAGGCGCTCTATTTCCTCAACTCACTCATCGAGTCGAAGAATCTGAGTGGAAATGCCATCGCGATCGAGCCGGAGGCGACGACCGTGCTCAATCCCGCGCTCAGGGTCTATGCTTCCGAGTCGAGCACTGTGATCAAGACTTACTGTAAGAATCACTCCATCGATTATACGAAGCTCCTCCTGTACGTGGCGAATGAGACGGAGTATCTCAAGAGCTCCTTCTATATCCGAGAGGAAAACGGTAATTACGTGATCACCAAGATCAAGAGTATCGGCGGCACTACCGACGTCGTCTTGCCCGATACCATCAATGGCAGAAAGGTGATCGGTGTCGGCGATTCCGCCTTTGACGGTATGGGCGTGACCTCTGTCAAGCTCGGTAAATACGTGACTTCCATCGGTGCCAGTGCCTTCGCAGGTTGCACCTATCTCGAGGTCGTCGACCTGAATGAAGGATTGAGGACGATCGGCGAGGGAGCCTTCTCCGGCTGTACCGAGCTCAAGTCTGTCTATATCCCCGATTCGGTCCGATCCATCGGTGCCTATGCATTTGAAGATTGCAGATCGCTCTCCACCCTCCGCTTCCTCGGTGACGTCGAAGAGATCGGCGATGGCATCATCAACGGTATCGTCCTCGAGGCCGACGAAGAGACCGCGATTCCCTTCCTGCAGGTGAGAGCTTCGGCGACGAATCTCATCACTTACTTCGAGAAGGATCCCTATGACGGCGGCTACGGCGTGAATCCCACCATCGTAGAGTCGCTTGACATCTTCGAACAGTGGGAAGAGTGCTTCACTTATCGCGTCGTCGGCAATAAGATCGTGATCACCGGACTCAGGAATCACACCTGTATGAATGGCGGTCACAGCGAGATCTATATCCCGGGCAAAATCAGCGGCATGTTCGTGACGGCGATTGACGATCGTGCCTTCGCAGGCAATGAGACCATCCGCAAGGTTACGATAGCGGCAGGTGGCGACATCGAGATCCTGAGCCTCGGCGCGGAAGCCTTTGCGGGATGTACGAATCTCGGTGAAGCGGACCTCGGCGATATCGAGGAGATCGGTGCGGAAGCCTTCAGCGGCTGCTCGCTCCTCTATCACCTCACCATCGGTACCACCCTCGACACGATCGGCAGTAATTCCGCTGCGTCGGTCGCGAAGGTCTTCAGCGGATGTACCAACCTGAAGAAGATCGATATCACTGACGGCAAGAATATCAATATCGACGGCAGCTACTTCTTCGCATCCAACGGCGTCCTGTACGGCGGCACCGATAGAGAGCACCTCGGCGTTCTCTACGTGTACGACCTCGAGAGTGAAGCCTTGAACCTCGATTATGCGGCAAGTGTGAATATCAGCGCCTTTAACAATATGAATAAATCTGCGTTGAAGGTCATCAATATTCCCGCGAGAGTGGCGAAGATCGACTCCGAACTGCTATCGCTCTTCACGAACCTCAAAGAGATCAACCTCGAAGGGACGACGACGATCAGCGGCAGCTCCGATTACTCCGGCACGGTGTATGCGCCTTCTGACGTTGCGACCGTGAAGGTCAATGATCCCTCGACCCTCATCTTCCTGCCTGTCGACGCGCAGGGCGAGATCGTCACGGAAGAGGAGAGAAAGGGCGAGATCGTCGGCGTGGTCGTCTCCGCCTATCAGAACAGACCCGACGCTACGCCGATTGACGGAAAGACGAATTACACGGCGACGGCGCTCCGTCTCCCGCACTACGGCTATGTGGACGGCGTGTGCTATGAAGTCATCGGCATCGCGGATGGCGGCTTCTCTCGCGTGACCTCCATTCAGACGGCGGATATTTACAGATTGCAGTATATCGGCGCGAATGCCTTCGATGGATGTACTTATCTCACGACCGCAACCCTTTACGACAAGACGTATAAGGTGGATTGCCTCGAGAGCGTCGGTGCAGACGCCTTCAAGGATTGTACCAACCTCACGACTGTGGAGATCGGCAAGGCAATGAAGAGCTTCGACGGGAACCCCTTCGGCGGTTGCGCCAATCTGAATGCCTTCTCCATCGATTACGATAACCCGATTTACAGCACGTCTGTGGATGGCGAAGGGGTCAATATGATCCTCAGTAAGGACGCCGTGACCCTGTATGCCTCTTATGCAAGGGGCGAAGTGACCGTGCCGGACGGCGTGGTGAAGATCGCTTCCGGTGCCTTCAAGGGAACGGGTATCACCAAGATCACTCTTCCCGCCTCGGTGCGTTACGTCGCGGCGAATGCCTTTGGCATCTGCCCCGATCTCACCTCTGTGACCTTCATGTCGGATGAGATCACCTTCGGCACGCTCGTGAAGGGCGGCACCATCACCGGTCCGATCTTCGAGACGGGAGTCAAATATCAGATGATCCGCGATAAGCTGGTCGCGGAAGAGGGCGTGGTCTATTATGAGAAAGTCGATACCAAGTTCGTCGCGGTCGAAGGTCTGATCGCAGGCGAGTCCTCCGTGCAGAATTACTACTTGGCGATCGGCACCCGCTACGATGAGAAAGCGTATGCATCTTCCTTCTCGGTGTACGGCATCTCCGGCGTCATCGTGAATGGCAAGAAGGCTGTCGATGAAGACAAGCTCATTTTGGATGATTACGTCGCGAAGTACGGCGTGCCCTTCCGTGCTGTGGTCAGCTACGGCGCCTTCACCAAGATCGTAAGTAGCTATGAACAAATTGTTGGGGATAAGCTCGCAGAAAAGGGCGTGACTTATTATGAGAAGAAAGTGGATGGGTCCTTCGTCGCTGTCAATGGATTGGTTGCAGGAGAGTCATCCGTAAAGACTTTATATAGAATCGTCGGAACGATCCAAGAGGTGGATAAGAGCAAGCTCGGCAAGGTGGTCGTCATCCCCACCGAGTACTACGACGGCACCTCGATGAAGCCCATCACCGCGATCGCGGCGAATGCCTTTGCGGATGCGACGGGTGTGGAAGAGCTGTATATCTCCTTCCGCTTGACCTCCATCGGTGATAATGCCTTCGCGCGTATCAAGGGACTCAAGAGGATCATCTTCTACGGCAAGGAGAATGACGCCGCCGAATCCACCTTGAAGATCGGCTCGAATGCCTTCTCCTTCAGCTACTCTCTTGAAGAGATCTTCGTCGAAGAAGGTTCGGAAGCGATCACCGTCCCCGCCAATGCCTTCACGAAGAGCGGCGCGAACCTCACCCTCTATGCGCCCGCTACGGTGAAAGATAATATCAACTGCAACGATATCGTAGCGGAGCAGGAGACCTTCGACGTGCTCAAGCTCGCATATGAGAATATCAATGCGAACGAAGCGAGAATCACCGGTGTGACCCTTGGCGTCGGCACGGATCTCTACTTCCCGATGACGGTCTACGGCAGAAAGGTCGTGGAGATCTCGATCAATCCCACTACGGAGGTTCAGGTCGGTCTTGCGACCAAGACTTACGGCGAGCTCCTTGCGAATGCGGAGAACCTCTTCATCCCCGATACGGTGACCACGATCGGCGACAATAGCTTCTCTTCGATGACGAGTCTCACCGAGGTATTGATCCCGAGCAGCGTTACTTATGTCGGAACGGGTGCCTTCACTGTCGCTGCAGGCGAGACCTTGCACGTCTACTTCGACGGCGATCCCGCCGCCTTGATGGCGGGTGCCTTTACTGTCGGCGCAGGCGGTAGCGTGGTCCTCCACACCGCCGCATCCCAAGCGATCAGTGACTACGTCGAGGATGAGAATAATGCGGGCGTCACGCTTGACCCGATCACGCCGGTGGAATACTTCATCCTCTCGAACGTGAACGGAAGAGAGATCTCGATCGACGGCTTGACCGCAGAGGGCAAGGCACTTACGTCCATCGTGATCCCGACCTATATCGACGGCAAGAAGGTCACGAATATCGGCGACAAGGCGTTCGCGCATTTGCCCAACCTCACCCACTTGACTCTGCCGAAGTACCTCACGAATATCGGTAACAGCGTCTTCGTGGGCACCTTCGAGGGCATCGATAATATCGATAACCTCGCTTCCGATCATCCCTTCCTCACCGTTGATGAGGCGTGTGCGGTGCAGGTGGTCGCAGATTATGAGGATAATACCAAGGTCGACGGCGTCTTCGTGCTGAGAGGTCCCGCTGATCCCGAGAACGATAATAAGTACACCGTCTTCGCGATTTTCTCCGTGATGGAGACGACCACCGGTGAGACGAGCTCCATTGAGGACTATGCCTTGAATCAGAAGGTGAGCGACATCCGCGAGGGGGCGATCGCCGGTCTGTACAGCGTGCAGAAGATCACGAGTAATGCATCTACCATCAAGTCGGATAAGAATGACAGCATCTTGATACAGTATAATGACGATGTGCATACCTACGGCACGATCATCGGTGCTCTGCGTACTTGCACGGCTTGCGACATCGATCCGGAGGTGATCATCCCCAATGTGATCGGTTCCTATGCCTTCTATCACGTGACAGGGCTCGAGAAGATCGATCTCTCCCTCTATAAGAAGATCAACGTGATCGGTGAAGGCGCATTCGAGGGTTGTGTGAACCTGACCGAGGTGACGCTGCCCACCGGCTTGACCGCGATTGCTTCTCGCCTCTTCTACGGTTGCGAGAGCCTCGCCACCAAGATCACCCTCCCGAAGAACGTGAGCAGTATCGGTGCCTATGCCTTCGCAGAGTCCGGTTTGCAGAATGTGATCCTCTCCGCGAAGCTCAAGAAGATCGACGATTACGCCTTCGCGGGATGTGATGCTCTGACGAGCGTCAACTTCGAGAATACCGCGATCAATGAGATCGGCGCCTATGCCTTTGCGGATTGCTCGAATCTCGATTCTGTGAACCTCGGTAATCTCACGAAGATCGGCAGAGGTGCCTTCCGCGGTACCGCGATCAAGACGATCACTCTTCCCGCGGCGATCACGGCGATCCCCGACGCTCTCTTTGAGGACTGTATCTATCTCACCACTATCGTGAGCGGCGAGATCACAAAGATCGGCGAGAATGCCTTCAAGGGTGACGTCGCTTTGACCGAGATCCCCACCAACCTGATCTCCAAGTTGAAGGAGATGGGTGCCGGCGCCTTCATGGAGACCGGCGTGCGTAAAGTCGTGCTTCCCGCCACTTTGACCGAGATCCCGGCAAGGGCATTTAAGAACTGCGAGTACCTTGATTCCGTTTCCTTCCCCGCATCGCTGAAGAAGATCGGCGACGAGGCGTTCTACGGCTGTAACGGTAGAGTCGAGCTCGATGGATACGAAGCGGTCATCGTGACCTGCCACAGCACGACGGAGATCGAAGTCTCCCTCAGGAAGGGCGATGATGACGAGAGCATTCTTACCACCACTGCACAGAAGGGCATTCCTTGCACCGTCGTGAACGGCTATAAGATCAGAGTGACGGCAGACGATAAGATCGTCGTGGATAACAGCGTGGTCCGCGCTACCCCGCAGACGGATGAAGAAACGGGCGAGAGCTTCTTCGTCGCCTACGTCGGCAATTTGCGTATCATCCGTGAAAAGGTGGGTGGGAAGAACGTCCTCACCATCACGCTTGGCGACGGCGGCTTTATGGAAGGTTGCACGCTGAATAAGAGCTTCGGTATCACCGATGTGAAGTTCGGCATCCGCGTGAGCGAAATCGGTGCGGGCGCCTTCCAAGGCACTTCCGTCACCGAGGTCAACCTGTCCGACAGCGTGACGAATGTGGGTGATCATGCCTTTGCGGATAATGATTCCCTCACGAAGGTCATCATCGGCAGCAATCTCAAGAGCATCGGATCGGGCGTCTTCTATCGCACGCCGAATCTCGTCAGCGTGAGCGTCAGCTCGAGGAATCAGTACTTCCGTTCGGAGAATGATGTCCTGTATATGTGGGATAGCGAGATGGATTCTTGGATTCTCAAGCTCTATCCCGCGGGTCTCACGCCGGAGAATGACCTCTCCTTCACGGTGCCCGAGGGTGTCGCTGCGATCGACGAAGGCGCTTTCAACAGCGCGAAGATCGAGCGCGTCATCATCACGAAGGATCTCACGGAAATCAGAGAGAACGCCTTCAAGGATGCGGGCAACCTCAAGACCATCTTCTTCGACGACGACGTGACCATTACCGCGAGTTCCTTCGCGGGAACCGACGTCGTGCTCGACGTGCCGAAAGGTAGCAACCTTGAGACTCAGTGCATCGAGATCTTCGGGGAGAATTCGAATCGATTTAAGACCCATACGCCCAAAGACTGCTTCTTCTTCAGGGGCGATGACACAGTGACCATCACCGGCATCGACACCGAGAAGTTTACAGGTGGCGAGATGGTCATCCCCGATTATATCAACGGTCGCCGTGTGACGCAGATCGGCGAACTCGCCTTTGAGAATGCGCACATTACGAGCCTCACCTTGCCCCTCCTCTTAAATGAGATCGGTGACGGCGCCTTGTTCGGTAACAGCGGCCTCATGTCCATCACCCTTTACGGTGAGGAGAAGACCGATCTGGCAGGTGGCGCCACTTCGTGGGATAACGGCACATTCGTCTTGACTCGTTATAATGACGGTACGGAGACTGAGCCCATCTACCGCTACGTGCTCGTCTCGAAGGGCGCGGCGAAGCTCGTCGCTAATATCGGCGGCAAGGCAGCGGAGTATACCGTTCCCGACGATATCTATACGATCGGCTATGGCGCCTTCTATGACAGCCTCGTCACGAAGATCAATCTCAATAACGTGACGACCATCGAAAAGGCGGCGTTTATGAATGCGACCAATTTGACGAGCGTGAACTGGGGCAAAGTCACGGTGATCGGCGCCTGTGCCTTTGAGGGCTGCGAGCTCCTCGACGGAAAGGACGGCAAGCTAACCTTGAATGCAAACGTCACCGATATCGGCGGCGGTGCCTTTGCGGGCGCGAGTAAGATCAAGGAGTTCGCCTTCGGCAATGCGTCGAGCAACGACTACTTCATGTACAGCGACGGCGTTCTGTATAAGTACGAGAGCGCTGTCGGCAATACCGTGGTCGCGCATACGATCACGCAGGATTACCTCAATAGAAAGGTGCTGAACGGCGTGCTGACCCTGCCGAGCTCGGTCGGTAACTACTATCTGTCCGCGATCGGCTCTTATGCCTTCAGAGGCTTGACTCCGAAGGCGGGCTCCGATAGCTTCATCGTCGTGCTTCCGGTCATCCATTCGGGTGCTTTGAAGCTTAATGAAGGCGCCTTCCTGAATGAGAATATCTTTGAGGTGCACTTCGAGGGCAGCATCGAGCTCTATGCGGAGGTGAATGAACTCTTCGAGACGGATATCAAAGTCTACTATCCGCAGAATACCGCTTTGGAGGAGAGCTTCAAGAACCGTGAGCACAGCTTCGCGGTGACTTCCAAGGCGCTTCTCGAGTACACGGATAACGGTTCCGAGTTCGTCGTGACCGGCATCAAAGATAAGAAGACGGTGCGTAATCTCGTGATCCCCGTCTATATCACCAATAGCGCCGGCGTCCTCAAGAAGGTGACGGCGGTCGGTAAGCTGATGACCCCCGATGAGACCACCAAGTCCGGATTCGCAGGTGGCAAGGTCGAAAGCGTCACCATCCTCGACCACGTGATCACCCTCAAGCCGGGCGCCTTCCAAGGCTGTACGGCACTCCGTGAGGTGAATATCGGCGAGGGTATCATGGCGATTCCGGACTATGCCTTCTACGGATGTACCGCCTTGAAGACGGTTACGATGTCGGATAAAGTGGAGACGATCGGTAATTATGCCTTTACTTCGACCAATATCTCCGAGCTGCCCGTCAAGGTGAATAAGAACGGTTCGGCGTTGGTGAGCTCCATCGGCGATCATGCCTTTGAGAATTGTAATAAGCTCAAGACTCTGAACTTCTGGAATGTGACCGGTGGTCTCAAGATCGGTGCCTTCGCGTTCTACGAGTGTGATAATTTGACCCGCGTCATCATCCCCGCTTGTGTCACCGATATCGGCGAGGGTGCCTTCTACGTCACCGACTCCAAGATCTCCTATCTCCTCATCGAAGGCGACGACGTCTGGAGTAACAAGACTGCGGCTCAGATGACCGCTTTGGTTGGAGGAGTATGCATCATCAATATTGACGATGCCTCCGTCTTCGTGAAGATCAACGTCTCCGACGGCGCAGTGAACGTTAAGGATTATTTCAATCAAGTGACCGGAGAAATTGCCGGAGCGAACCACTGGAGCGTCTTTACGCCGATAGATAATAACTTCAATTATGCCATCAATGATGACGTTTGCACGATCCTCGGTGTGACATCGACCGCAAGCGGTACGATTTACGTGCCGGAGTACATCAACGGACGTCCCGTCCGCTACTGGGGTAACGGTGCGGACGCTTATGATAATGACAGCGTGACCGCGATCGTCTTTGCGGATAATATCCAAGAGATTCGTGCAGGTGCCTTCAAGGGTTGGACGAACTTGACTTCGGTCACCTTCGGTGAAGCCTCGCAGATCTCCTTGATAGATGACTCCGCCTTCGAGGGTAGCGGCATCACCAAGTTCGTCATGAAGGGCGGCAGAAATGTGGAGATCGGGGAGCGTGCCTTCTTGAACGCCAATAGTCTCACGGAGGTCGAGATCAAGAATCTCAAGTCCATCGGTGCGAGTGCCTTTGTCGCCGGAACGCTTGACCAAGAGGATAAGATCGTTACTCGTTCCGCGTTGGCTCTATTGAATAACGTGACCCTGACCTTCAATGCCGACGAAGCGTCCATCGGCGCTTATGCCTTCTATGAGGCTGACGCCGCCTTCTCGATCAGTGTGGTGAGCGGCCGCATCACATCCATCGGCGATTATGCCTTTGCGCGCACTTCGCAGACGACGAAGAGTTTCACCTTCACCACGGCGGGTAGCATCTCGGTCGAAACGAATGAAAAGGGTGAGACCATCTATCACGGCGTCGAGATCGGCGCCTACGCATTTATGAACAGCGCAGTGTCTGCCGTGCCGGAGATCGCGACGTCGATCGGTGAAGGCGCCTATATGGGCGCGAATAAGATCGCGGATGTGAACCTGCCTTACGTGAAGACGATCGGCGAGAAAGCCTTCCGCGAGAGCAGCATCAAGACCCTCACCTTCGGTAACTTCTTGGAGAGCGTGGTTGAGGACGATAAAGATGGAAATGGATCCTTCCATGATACTTCCGACTTCACTTCGATCAAGGATATCAATTCCAATCCGTATTACGGTGCGATTTACAATATGCTCTATCGTAAGGATGGCAGGAAGCAGTTCCACGTCATCAAGTATCCCGAGAAGGCAGACGGCGAGATCACGGCATCCGTGACGGGCGTCTACTCCATCGGTTATGCGGCATTCAGAGGGACGAAGATCGCTACGGCGGTCTTCCCGAACCTCACCTCCATCGGTGATTATGCCTTTGCGGATTGCGCTTATCTCACCATCTTGAGATGGAATGACAAGAGTCCCAATCCTGTCGGATTGAATGTCGGCACTTCCTTCAACAACGTCGGCGCTCATGCCTTCCAGAATTCCGGTTTGAACAGCGTGAAACTGGTGCTTGGCGGTACCCTCACCCTTGCAAGTGACGCCTTCACCGAGATTAAGCCTTCCACTGAGGTCTATATCCAGGCGCCGACCATCGTGATTAACAGCAATGCCTTTGACGCTAAAGTCAATTTGGTGACCTTGGACAGCAAGGATATCGATATGAGCAGCACGCCCGGATTCAGCGGTGCGGTGATCTTCATGCCGACCAACGCCGCGCAGAAGACGACCATCAAGGGATACAGCATCAAGAATACCAACAGCCTGATCTGGTACACGCCGATCGATTGCTTGGATTTGGATAGTAATAACAGGTTTATCGGTATGAGCAATTCTTGTACCGAGCATCCGGATCACGTGCATGACGCATCTCGTGTGATACTGCCGCTCTATTCCTCGGTGGATAAGAAGATCGTCGGCGTCAATCCTCCCGAAGGTGGATTTAAGGATGGAGACAATAGCGTCTTTGATAATAACGTGTATTACGTAGTATCGACGGCGCTCTCGATCAATACGACCTTTACGAATACGGATTCCAGTGCAATCGGAAAGAAGATCGAGAACGGTAACTGGGATGAAACAAACGTCCAGAATTTGACCAACGTGGCGTAATAATAGGAGGTCATGATGCAAAAGTACAGTTATCAAGCACTTACCCCCGAAGGCAAGAGCATTCGGGGCACGATGATCGCGAATAACGACGAGGAACTTAAGCAGCTCCTGTCCAAAGCGGGAAATACCGTCGTCAAGTACACCCGTCTCGCCTCCAATACGAGCGGAGGGAAGGCTCTGTCGCTAAAGTTGGTCGGCAATTTTTGCAGCCAGCTCGGCGCCATCCTGAAGGCGGGTCTTCCCTTGGCTTCCGCGCTCGATATGTTATACGGTAAGACGGAGAAGGGACCCTTGAAGACATCGATCGGTAAGATCTACGAGATGGTGCAGAAAGGTAATTCCCTCTCGGATGCACTTGCCGAGCAGGGCAGAGCCTATCCTGCTCTGATGCTGAATATGGTCAAGGCGGGTGAGATGAGCGGTGAACTGGACATCACACTCAATAAGCTTGCGGACCACTTCGCGAAAGAGCAGAAGACGAAGAACTCAGTCAAGGCGGCGCTTCGATACCCCAAGATGCTTGCGATCATTACCCTCGGCGTGGTGATCCTGATGGTCGCCGTGGTCTTGCCTAAGATGACCTCTACGATGGAGCCGGAGAGCTTGCCGATCTTGACCAAGATCCTGCTCGGCTTGTCCGACTTCATCGTGGATAACTTCATCTTTATCGCGATCGGCGTGGTCTTCTTGATCATCGTCGTCCCGATGATAAAGAATATCGATAAAGTGCGATATTCCCTCGACAAATTGAAACTCAACTTCCCCAAGGTGGGCAAACTGATGCGAATGATCTATACCGCTCGTTTCGCCCGTGCCCTCGCCACCTTGTACGAAGGCGGTATCCAGATCATCGACGCGATGCAGATGTGTACGGCGATCGTCGGCAACGTCTACGTATCGGACAAGATGGAGGACGCGATTTATCGCGTGAAGAAGGGCGAAAGCATCTCTAAGGCGATGTCGAGTATCAATGTCTTCGATCCGATGCTGACCAGCATGATCTTCGTCGGTGAAGAGTCGGGCGTGCTCGGTGACGTGCTCATCCGCGTGGCGGACTATTTCGATGAGGAGTCGGACAATGCGACCAAGGCGTTGACCGGACTGCTCGAACCCTTGATGCTTGTCTTCATGGCCGGCGTCATCGTGATGATTATTTTAGCTATACTGCTTCCGATGTTCTCATCCTATCAGAACGCCGGAGTATGACAAAAGGGAGGAAATTATGCTTTGTGTTAATGTAGGCGATGACAAGATAAAGATTATCGACGGCAAACTCAGCGGCAATAAAATCGTCGTGAATAAGTGCTTCGAGATCGAGACGAGAGTCGGCTCCATGGAGAGCGGCAACATCAAGGATTTGATGGCGTTTTCGCAGGTCTTGCAGGATTGCATCAATTCGGGAGGGATCAAGAATACAAACTTGACCTACGTCCTCGACAATCCGCGCGTGATCTTCCGTGAGATGAATGTGCCGAGCGTTTCGCAGGATAAGGTCAAACTGATCATCGCAAACGAGATCTTCAGTGATACCAAGATGGCGAATAACACCTTGGACTACATCGTGGAAGGCCACTTTAAGAACGAAGAGGGCAAACAGAGATCGCGTATCACCGTCACTTACGTGTCGAATGAGACGATCGACAGCTTGCATACTGCGGCGACCGAGCTTGGGATGCGTCCCACCGTGCTGGACGTCGCGCCCAATTCCATCAGCAAACTGGTGGAACGCTTCTGCAAGAGCAATCGGCACGTTTTGGAGGATACTTTCGTGCTGCTGGACTACAAAGACAGCTTTATCTCCCTTTATGTCTTTGACGGCGGTCAGCGCAAGTTCTCCAAAAACAGTACCCTCTACGTCGGCGCTACCAAGGACAATAACTATCTCCTCGGCGAACTGACGAGCAATATCAACAGCGTCATTCGATTCTTCGAGTCGCGTTCGGGCGGAAATGTTACCGCGATCTATATCACCGGCAACGTCGAGGCGCTCGATGACGAGCTCCTGCAGGGACTTGCCGAGTCTCTGAATATGATGATTTCGCACCTGCCGATTCCCAGCTTCGTGAAGGGCGTCGACATCTATGAATTCAATAAATACAGCGGCGTAATCGGCGCATTTTTAAGGAGGTAACGTCATGGCAAACAGAGATATAAACCTTTTTAAGGCTGCCGGTGGTGATCGGGCGAAGGGTAGTAAGACCTCCCCGATGACCTATATGCTACTATTCGCGCTCATCATGATCGTCGCGGCGATCGGCGTCGTGGTCTACTTCAATATGCAGGCGAATACCGTCGAGCAGGAGCTCAAGAGGAAGAAGAATATTCAGCAGAATTATGAGCTTACCAAGATCGCGATCACCAATAAATCGAATAACGAGCTCAGCCTCTACGAAGAGTATAAAGAGGTCCAAGCGAATATCGAGAGTGCAGAAGCGATCGACGAGGTGATTCTCACAGAATCCGCCCTGTATCCTCATGCGAGCGATACCGAGACCAAAGCGGTGGAGAACAAACTCCTCGAGGTCGGTCTCTCTGTGAATCAAGTTGAGCAGGGAGAGAAGGTCGTTCCTTGGGATTATGAAACCATTCGCAAACAGCTTTATGACGAGATGAACGATGCGACGCCGGATAGCGACGAATACCTGAAGAAGGGGACTTTCTATTATGCATTGCGTTCTCTGTCCGAGGCGCAGAAGAAGAGCGCGGAGAACGTGTGGTTCGGTTATTATCGCTGCTACTTCGTCCTCGTTTGTGAAGGGGAGCAGTCTCCCGATCGGTGGAATGAGCTGATCGAGGAGCTCCTGACGATGGATGCTTCTCCCTTCATGCATATCTCGATGCAGGATCAGCCTTACTTCTCGCCCGTTCTGCGTGCCTCCACTGTGCTTGAGGATAATAACGCCACCTACAACGTGCTTCTCCTCCCCTTGAAGAGTGTGGTCGAGCGCGTGTACGATTTGTTGGATTCTCACGCGAGGGATCTGTGTGATCAAAATGATTACTTCACGCCCGAGCAGATAGAGAAAGCCTCTTACGCTTTGAGCGGATTGGAGTTTGCCAATACGGAATTGAAGTTCAATTTGATCTTGCACAAAGACGCTCTTTATCGCGACTACATCAAGGCGCTGGACGATCAAGTCTTCTTTGACGTGGACGACACCATTTACGACGACGATAAAGAATCGGATCAGAGTGAATCGGAGGGCAATCTTTCCGGAGAATATCGCATATATCCGGTCATTTTGCACTATATCGGCAGGACGGCATCCGCCGAGGGAAGAAACTGATAGGAGGGCGGAAAGATGAAAATGACAGAAAGAGATAAGATGCTTTTAATCCTGCTCGCCGTGATCCTCATCGTGGCGCTTGCCATCGTCGTTCCGGGCTATGGCGTGATGGATACTAGAGAAAAGATACAGAAGACGAAGGATTCCATCTCGGAGTTGGACGGCGAGCTGGATGATCAGCTTGCGGAGCTCATGTCGATGGGCGTGAGCGCCGGCGCCGCCGATAATCCCTATCTGGCTCAAAAGAACTTGGAGACCGAGATTCACAAGCGCAAAGAGGAAGCTGCCCGTTTGCCTGAGAATATCCTCGAGTATTCCAAGAACTTCTCGGTCAATGACGATTGGCTGCGCGGTCTCGAGTATCGCAGCGGTTATCGTTCCACCGGTTATGAGGATGAAGAAGGGGAAGTGCAGGATGACAAGATCCTCAATATCAGCATCACCGGCGGACAGAACGGTGTGGAGAACAGTGATTTCCTCTTGGGCGATAAGTACATCAAGCTGAATTTCGTGCGCAGAACGGTCGAATCCACGGTGGCGAACGGAGCCGAGTGTGCCTACACGCCCAACGATCCGGAAAAAGACGAGGATTCGATGATCTTCGAGTCATATCGCATGTCGTCGGAAGAGTTCGGCGCCATCCTCCTTTACCTCGAGCATTTGAGCGCCAAAGGCGCGATTCTTATCGATGGATTCAAGACTTCCTCGGATAGTTATTCGACGGAAGAGGGAGAGCTCACCCGTAATCTCTACGAGATCTCTATTCGCGTCATGATGACCGATAATAACGGTATCTCCAAATATGCGGATGAAATCAATGCGGAGGAGACGGAGGGGGAAACGGGGGAATAACTCTCGAGGAATATTAGGATTTGATTAATTTACGAAGAAATTTCGTTAGTAATCGCCGCGAGCTTTTTAATCATTATGTATAATGATTATGGGAGGTGACCCATGAAACGAGCCGTTTGGTTTAAGAATAAGAAGGGCGCTGCACTGATCTTCGCGATCATGGTGCTTCTTCTTTTGACCACGGTCGTCGTGGCGGTTACCGCCCTCGCGTCTTCGTCCTATTCCGACGCGGTGCTCAGCTTCTCGGATGACCAGAGCTACTATTACGCGAAGTCGGTCGGTCTCTCCGTAAAGGAGCAGTTCAAAGACGGCTACAATATCAATAAAATCATCACCCAGCTGAATACCCTTGAGACGCAGCACGAATCGGATGATTCGATTGATCCCAAGATTTCCGGTACTTTCAATATCGCGGACGGAGAGGGCGAGATCGCAAGCGGGACCGTGCAGATCCGTTATGCGGAGAATGCCGACGGGACCAAGAATGATAAAGTGATCGAAGTCAGGACAGCCTGCGTCGTGAATAATTCCCTTGCGATCGTCACCTCGATCTTCAGCTGTGAAGACGATAGCGAAGAAGAAGTGGAGCACGTGGCGAGCGCGATGAATGACTACGACGTCATCCTCACGAATACAGAGGACCTCAGCTTGGATTTCGCGCAAGCGGGCGAGGTCGCCGGCAGCACCTTGCGGGTGTACGTCTACGGCGGCGAAAGCAATGCGCACGATAACGGCGTCTTCAAGATGACGATGAATATGCGCGCCATGCTGACCACGACGGGCAAGACGACGATCTCTTCGGTGGATTCCAATGGGAATGTCCGCCGCTTCGGCTCGATCACCGGCAAGCTCGTCTCTTACGGCGATCTCACTTTGCAGAATGTCTGCGTTGTACAAGACGGCATCACGGGCAATTATTATGACGTGCACGTCGACGGGAATACGACCCTCAAAGGTCTGAGCCTTCTCTCCGGCAGCATCTATTCGAGAGGCGACGTCACGATCAACGATCCCGGTGAGTATATCCATTGTTTCGGTATAACGGCCTCTCCCACGAGTTCGGGCTATCTCCCTTACGTCTGCGGCAATAACACCTATCAATCGGTCGCGAGCATCTATGCGCAGGGCAATGTCAAGATCTATCAAAGAGCGCTCGTCGCGGGTAGCATCTATTCGCACGGGGACGTGACGGTGACCGGTATGATGAGCAACCCCTATTGCGGTGACGCTTGCGTCTTCGGCGATATCTATGCCGACGGTGACGTCGTCATCGAGAAGGGCGCGATGGTCATGGGTAGCGTCTATGCGAAGGGTAGCGTTACCGTCAAAAACGGCGCTTTCGTGCGTTGCAACGTGCAGTCTGTGAATGGTGACGTGTCTGTGCTCGGTGCGGCGGTCGGCGTGCAGGTGAACTGCCCGAACGGCGAGCTCACCCTCGGCAACAAGAACTATGCAAATGGGAGCTCCTATCTCATCGGGATGGGGCAGTACGATCCCTACGGCTTGGAGTACTTTGCGAATGCTGTCGTGAATGGCGGCATCGGTCTGTTGGTGGCGGGAAATCACACCTGTAGGACGCTGGTGACTCATGATTACGAGCATATGTCCAAGGTCGGGGGGAATCTCTTCGTCGAGACTCATCGTAGCTCGTCGAATCTCTATACCGATCTCTACTCCATCTGGATCGTGGGGAATCTCTATCTGAATGACTCGATCGCTCGCTTCACGAATGGGAGCAGGACCTATAAGGGGCTCAACGACCCGGGCAATGCTTACACTTGGATCACCGGTACGCTCCATCAGAGACTGGATATGTATGCCTCGAATAGCAGCGACGTTAATAAGCGTTACGTGGATATGGCGGGCGCCCACTTGAATGGTATCATCATCGGTCAGGATAATAACTCGATGCGCGATCTGTATCTGAAGAACGGGTGGATCTCCGGCAGCCTCTTCGGTCGCTGCGTCTATCTGCAAGATATGCTCATCGATAATGCCGCGATCAATATCTATGCGCAGCAATATGCCGAGATCTCCGGCACCGCGACCCTGAATAACGGCGGGAAGAAAACCGCATTCAAGAATTACAGTGATTATTTTGATAATCCCTCTTTGACGGCGATTCGTCCTTTGGTGACCGTTAACGTGGAGTGTAAGACTCCCGGATATTCCGGCGTCTTCACTTCGGAGAATAAGGTCGGATTCAAGCTCGGGAAGAATGCTTGGATTCAGAACGGGACGACGGTAAACGTCGGGTCCGACGTCGGCGTGTCCTCCTCTTACGTCATCCTCGGAGACGAGAGCGCGGCGAATACCACCTTCTTCTGGGGTACGATGAATGCCTACGTCGCCTCCTTCAAGGTCAGTAACAGTCTGAATATGACCTATTCGACCATCAAGGCGGAGATTATCGAGAATGGTGGTACGAATCCCAATTACGACTCCACATCGATCCGCCCCGAAGCGGCGAGGAACTCCTTCTATGTCGCACCCCCCGGCGGGAATACACAATATCGCGACCTTTCCACGGTGGAAGTCAAGGGGAATGCCTATATCGCGGGCAAGCTGAATGATTTCACCCATTTCAATTACGATAATGGTCACGTAGCCACCTTCACGAATACCGATGATGCGAGAATCAACGGCACCTTCGTCAGCACGGGGAAAGAGCTGAATCTTCGCGGAAGCGGTTGCTTCAATAAAGTGCACGCCCTCAATAATGAGGCTGTGGTGAAGCTCGATTCCGATCTGAACGTGGGCGAGCTCCTCGTAAACGGCACCTTAAATGATAATAATCGTACCCTTGTCGTTGCCGGCGATCTCTATGCGAATGTCATTTATAACGGAACGATGTACAATTTCGCCGTTTTCGGCAATATGACGGTCGGCTCTTATGCCGCCGGTACGGCACTGACCTCGTCGAATGTCTTCCACGTCGCGGGAGATCTCTGTTTGAATAAAGGCGACGTCCTACTCACGACTGCAAATCATAACGTACAGCACGTATTGGAGACCAAAAACGGCTCGGTCTCGATCAGCGGCGGCGCTTCTGCTTATCAGATCAAGACTTCCAAGAACCTTACCGTCGGTACGAATGGTAAAGTCACGGGCGCCATAGACGTCGGAGTGAACTTCACCTTGGCGGGCGGAGACATCAGACCTGCGTCGAGGGTCACTTCTCGCGTTGGCGGCACTTATACTCACACGTCCGGCTATATCCGCTATATGGCGATGAATGTCAACGGAACGGGCACCGCCGTGAATATCAGCGGCACCGCTTCTGCCGACGGAATGTACTTCAACGTACCCAACGGCAGTGCGTCGGTGACGGGCGGCGCGAACGTGAATTACAAGTCGGGCAATCTGATCGTGAAGAATTCTTCCACGATCGCCGGCGGCTTCATCTCTGGTATCACGGTGACAAACGGCAACTTGACCATCGGCACCGACAATCATTCGGGTAATGCCTATCAGGTGGGTGAGAGCTTCCAGAGCCTCGAGTACGAACCCACGGATTACGAACACGTGATTATGTATGCAAGCGGAAACGTCGTGTGGAAGAAGGGCGCGAAGAGTTATGACTCTGTCCGTGGCTTCTATCCTGCGATTACCGCAGGCGGCGATATCACGATGGGTAGCTCGGATTATTACGTCCTCGGCGGCTTCAGTAAGCTCGTCGCAGGCGGCAAGATCACGGCGTACGTGGAGAAGGTGGACGGTATCTATGCGAAGAAGACCTCCTACGTCTATCTGAAGACCAAAGGATATCTCGGCGCAACCATCGATGACAATCATATCGACGGCGCGAAGATCGAGAACGGAGGCGATCTCCATATCTATGCGCAGACCTCGAGCGACGCGGATTTGCCCTATCTCAGAGGCGAGAATAATATCAGCGGCACCCTTTATCTGCATTCCAAGATCAACGTGGAAGCGCGCGTCCAGTGCAAGAAGGTCGTGAGCGACGGCCACGCCGATAATGATCTCTATTTCTTCACGACCAAGTCGGGAGACTATGCAAATGGGCTCCGTCTCTCCCTCTATCTGACCGATCCCGGCGTCACGACGTATACCCTTAAGAAGTCCCTTCTGAAACCCTCTTCGAGTTCTCATACGGGCGATTTTACCGTGAATGCGAACCTCACCTATAATTCCCCCGTGAAGGTGGAAGGTGAGCTCCGCGTGAACGGCATCCTCACCTATAACGGTAGCACCGAGGACGTGCAGTCTCTCGGCGGATTGTACTGCTTGAATACCAAGATCAATATCACTGCCGCATACGGCGGCAATATCCATTTGCCCAATGTGACCGAGATCACCCTCAATGCGAAGATCGGCGGTTTGAATGCGCCGAATGTGACCAAGTTCACGATGAACTACGACGTGGAAGGTTCTTTGACTCTTGACAAGTGTGATTCTCTTACCGTCGGCTCGGGCAAGACGATCGGCGGCTCCTTAAAGATCAAGTCGAGCGGAAAGGTGACCAATAACGGCACCATCAATAACGACGTTTCCTGCGGCGAGTATACGGGATCCGGCACCGTCGGTGGGAATCTCGTCGTGCAGTCGAGCGGGAAAACCTCCACCGTCAATGGTAAGGTCTCCGGTTCTGTGTGGTCCAATGGTTCACTGAATATCAAAACCACGGCAAGTCCCTTCGGCAAGAAGGATTCCTTCATCTTCGCGAAGGGCGACATCACGATCGAGAACGTCAAGTTCGATTCGAGTATGGACTATATCCTTACGACGGGGGGCAATATCAAGCTGATTAATTGCACGCAGATCCCCAAGGTGTGGAATATGAGCGGCTATATCTCGGTCAGCAATGATTCTTCCCATGCGACGACCATTGCCTCGATCTTGAGCTACGGCACTTATATCGAGCTCGGGACGAAGGATGATGATTTGGATAATCGCATCACCGTCAACGGAAACCTCGAGTGGAATGGTAAGGGCGATAAGACGCAGTATGGTTACGGCGTGGAGTTCTGGGGGAGCAAGACGACCATTAAGGGTAACGCGGTCTTCCTCGGGGAAGGCGACGTGCACCTCGCGAGCGCGACCTACGAGAAGGACGTCAAAGCGCATAATAAAGGTGAATTGAAGAGTTCCAGATACGGCGGCAAGATCAAAGGGAATCTTTATATCAATAAGTCAGACGACATCCGAGTCACTGCGGCGACCATCAAGACGCCTGTCGGCGGAAATATCGTCTTCTACGGTACTAAGGGGACGACCGACTTGACTTTCAGTTCGGAATTGGATAGTAATACGAATTCAAACGTGATTTCCGGCACCGTCGATATCATCGGCGCGGATTACGTCGCATTTGACGGCGGCGTCTTCTCCTCGAACGTGTATATCAAAGACGCGACGACTGTCGCCGTGAATAAAGCGCTCTCCAAGCAGCTCACTTATCGCAACGGCGATAAACTTACGGTGAAGTATATTAAAGACGTGAATACCATTGGAGAGAAACTCCGCCTCTACAACGTGAAAGAATCCAACGTCTTCGGCAATATCGGTGGAATGTTCTATCACACCGCCTCCACGCCTTCCTCCGCAAGCGATATGAATGTGATCCGTCTCGGCACCGAGAAGCAGCAGATCAAGGTGGGCGGGAATATCGTCGCGAGAGGTAGGCTCGTGGATAATGCCAAGCAGACCAAGGCGGATAGCATTCGCGCGATTCAGGGCGCCTACTACGTGGACGTCGAGATGAGCGACGATAATTGCAAGATGATCGGCTTCAAGTCGGAGCAGGGTGGCAATGCGACGGTGATCAGCGGTATCGGTGACGACTGGAACGTCGATTGCGAGCTGAATATCCAAGGCAGACTCATCGTCCTGACCTTCTGGGACGAAGCCAATAATAAGTGGAGAAAGATCAATTTCAATAAGAAGGTGGTCGCGAATGCCCTCATCGTGAATACCGAACTGACTTCGGGCAATATGAGCGGTTCGCCCTCTTCCCTTGTTTTGACCTACGGTAAGAGCGAGAATTCGGCGGTGAGTCAAGGCAGTGGCGTTTCCGTCAATAAAAGGGTCTATATGGAGGATCTCTCCAGTTATTCTTTAAACGGTAATATTTGGAGAGTGAAGAAGACGAGCTCCGAGAGTAAGGAACTGGTCGTATTCAAGAAGAACGTCTATCTCGCTGCGGGAAATGGCTATAACGGCACTTGCCATGCGGTGAATACCAAGTTCGGCGGCGCACTCTATACCGAAGGTCAGGTCTCTCTGAATTATTGCTGTCTCTTTTCCGAGGGCTATTCCGATGATACCAATCACTGTAATTATTCCTCGAACAGTAATGGCATCAAGGTCGCTGACGACGGTGCCTTCCTGCACACTTCGAGCGCCCCCGGCGGCGATAACTACTTCAATCACGTGAGTACCTTCTCCAACGTGGCTGTATATTACGGCGTATCGCATATTTACGGCGGATCGGTCTTCAAAGGTTGTGTGTATAGCGGTAGCGGACAGAGCGATATGTATAAGGGGCATCGCAGTACCAAGCTCTTCTATTTCGGGGAAAGCGTCGAGCTATACGGTAATTCTGCGATCACGTCAAACGCGCAAGCGGATGTGAATCTTCCTTCCGGAAGAACCATTATTTGGGTGAATAAAGGTGCTTTGGTCGTTAGAGATTCGAGCTATATCGGCGTCGGAAAAGACGGTAAAGGCGTTACGAGCGGCGAATCCGGAGCCGTGAATACGAATCGGCATTCTCAGCACCCCGGTGTATTCGTCAGCCACTCCAGCGGATCGGTGAAGATGAGTGACGGCGTTACATATGAGTTCGGAAGTGCCTATATCAAAGGATCAAAGAGCTCGGTCACCCTTGATATCTGTGCGTATCGGAAGATTTTGATCAGTGACAGTGCCGTCGTGATGGGAAAAGACACGAAGAACAGTACCCACAAATATATGGCAGGGTTGTTTGTCTCACGGTACGGGATCGAAGAATCAAGTAGTGGCTTCTTCGGGTTTTATCATATAAATTCAGACGTGAAAGGGAAGTCCGGCGTCGACAAGAGGAAATACTATACCGGGATCTCCGACGATTCTGCATACATACCGAATGGAAGCAAGTACAGAGAGCTCTTTAATAAGCGCAGTTACTCCTATTCCTATGATAATTGGATTCAAGGTGACGATATTAAAGATTTAACATACACTCAGACCGTCGATCAGCTTACTCAGTGCTATACGCCCAAGTCCACGGCGCCTTCCGTTACGGCACCGAAAGCACTAAACCATAAGGACGTTTCCGGCGGCTATCAATCGGGTTATACCAACGATATGAGTATGGGGGGCGCGAACTGCAGCGATTGGAGTATCGATGACAAGAAGAGCGATACGGCCAAGCCGGCCCACGCAGTGGTGGGAACTAATACCAGTGAACTGACCGTGGACGACGCTTCCGTTAATGAAGCGGTGGCGATCAATAACTTGACTGCGGATAAGCCCTCGAAAGCGGCTTGGGGAAATGCTCCCGGCATCGTTGCAAGTGTGGTCGGCGAGGCGGATGACTCCGGCGTGTACAGTGGGCAGAGAGCCTGGCAGCTCGGCTGGTGGGGAACGGTATCCTTCCAAGGCGATCCCACTTTGACGACGCCTTTACATCCTTCCATCAAGTGGACGTCGGCGATCACCTCGCATTTCGATAAGACGAATACGACCTATTGGAGCACCCGTTTCATCCCCTATAACTGGGAGCTCCCCTATGTGGATAAGGACGGCAAGGACACGCCGGCACGCCGTGTGCTTAAAGGTGCCACTGCCGATCGAAACGGCACATACGTGCTGAAGTGCGATTCGAGCAGCGAGAACCTCTACTACGTGAATCAGGATAATTACAGCGGTAGCAACCTCGCAGGGATCGCGAGCAGCATCTTGGGCTGGCGCAAATACGGCACCGATCAGCTGTATGATTATCTCGCCTTCAATGGATATGACAAGCATGATGGCGAATTTTGGGTTACCGAGCACGACGAAAGGAGACGAAGCAAGCTCTTGGTCTTTGAGAGCGGCGAGCTTCCCTACGAAGCCTTCTATATGCTTGATGATGACGATCTTACCGGTTGGTCGAAAGGTAATAAGGATATCCCGTATACCGGTATCAATAAGGCAGGAAAGAAGCGTGTCGGCACAGGCAAGCAGATCGGTTGGTATATGGGCAGTGACGAAGTGGATTATTATGACGTCAACTGGGTCTTCTATGCTTGTACCGATCCGGCGAATCCCTATGGTAGCGCGGCGAAGGATCTTCACGTCGTCTTGCCGCAAGGCATCGGCGTGCAGTTCTACCGAGAGCGCGATCAGGACCCCTGCGTGACGGTGGTCGGGAAGGGCAGAGTCTTCCTGTACTTGACCAGCGGCGACACGGTGTACTTTGCCGCCGATGCGACGAAGAATACCAGTTGGTATGAGTTCTGGAGAGATTCGCACCCCGTCGCCACGAGACCGGTCGGCGGCTTGAAGAAGAACGGATCCTATTACGAGCCGCAGCTTTATATCATCGGCGCGGGTACGAATATCGATCTTATCATTCAGGATATGCCTATCGCGGCTGTGATCTATATGCCCTTCGGTAATAAGAGTAAGCTCTACGGCGGCAGTGGATCCTACTCGAATTATAATAAGTTCTATAAGCTGGCGAAAGGATCGGGAAGTACCTACTCCTCTCTCTTCTCGGCAGGCAATTCCACGACCGACGTCAAGCGAAACGCCACGACTTTGGTGTGGAGTGATATCCCGAGCGACCTCGGCAATCCGAGAGTCATCAGCGGTATGTTCGTCACGGATAATCTCTACTATTCGGGCGGCGGTAATAACTTGTACTTCGTCAATGATCTCTTCAGAGTGAATTTGTCCGAGACGAAGATTTACGAGAAGAGTACTTACAGCGGCTCCACGACGAAGCCGGGTTCCTATAAGACCTACAGTCTGGCGCAGTTCTTATCGATTGATCCCGACTCCGCGAATTACTTGCTTAACTGGGAGTATAAAGGGATAAAGGTGGCGGCGTAATATGAGAAAGTTATTGAGATTTTTGAGAAGGTGCAAGAAAGGATTCACGCTGATGGAATGCGTGTGTGCTCTTGCTGTGGTGGGGATCGTCTCCGCCGTCCTCTTGCCCCTTCTCTCCACCTCGATGGCTTCCTTTAAGTTCTCCGATTCGATCCGCGATACCGCTTCTACCGCCTCTTCCGTCAATGCGACGAAGGTGACGGAGACTAAAGACGAGACCACCCTTTACGTGACCATCGATTACAATAATATCAATGCATCCGCCGAGAGTGCATTTCTCTTCACCAAATCCTCCGCCACGGGGGATTACGACGTGCAGGTCACTTATTACGATCTAAAGTACGGCAAAGAGGAAAAGGACGCGAAGTAGTATGCTCATCACACGGTTTCGGCTGAGGAAGAATCGAAAAGGGCTCACCCTCGTGGAGCTGATCGTGGCGTTTGCCGTCACGGGGATTCTCGCCGTGACCCTTTCCATGATGATCGTCCCCGTGCTCAATACCTATTCGGTGAATAAGACTCGCGCGAAGCTGAGCGTCGCGGTGGTCAGTCGTCTGGAGGACATCGCGAATGAGCTCAGAGGGGCGACGGGCGTCTATGTGACCACCTCCTCCGAGAGTTTCCCCAATCCCAAGACCACGGGACAGGCTTTTTATATCAAGAAGTACGACGTGATTTACGGCATCGCGCTCGCGAATTCTTCCTCGTCCGATCTCTATCCCGAGCTGAAGATCGCGGACATCGAGGGGAATACCATTCGCTGGGCGAGCTATTACGATAAGAAGCTCGCTTCGGACGACTATCAATTGGATAAGATCACCTGCAAGAGCAAGGACGATTTCTATTTCTACGTGCGCAGGACCAACGATAATCCCAATGCGAAGAAGACCACCACCCTCGAGGTGCACTTCACGGCTTGGCTCGGGGACGTCTCCTACGAAGGGAGCAAATCCTTCGTCTGCGAGAACTTGATGATCGATAATAAGGTGATTTACACCGCAGATTTGACCAAAGATCCGAATTTTGTCGAAGCGACGACGGTGGACGATTATGCGGTGAATAAGTGGAAGAATTACAGGTATTATTCCGTTTGGTATTCCAAGAGGGACTGAGATGACGGTGCTTTTTTGCTTTGTGGTCGGTCTCTTCGGATTGCTTCTCGGCGGGTTTGTCGGGAGGGCGTCTTATGCTCTTCCGCGCGGCGAGTATAAAGAGATTTTCTGTCCTCGCTGCCCCTCTTGCGGCAGATCCTATCCTTCCTTCGTCGTGATCCCCGTCGTCGGGGCTTTCCTTGCCGCTCGCCGTTGTCCTCATTGCGGGGAGAAACGGAGCAGGGCGACCATTCTCGCGGAATGGATCCTCGCAGCGGCGTTCGTTCTCTTGTATCTGCGCTTCGACTTTAGTTATCTCTTCTTTATCTACGGGGTGCTTGCGGTCGATCTCCTCCTTCTTGCCTTGATTGATTCGGATATCAAGGAGGTGCCTCATTCCCTCCTTCTTGTGATCCTCCTGCTTGGGGTGATGAGCTTCGTTTTCTCCTTTTTCTCCTTCTCTCGAACGGGGACGATTTGGTGGGAGCACATCGTCGGCGCTTTTGCGGTCAGCCTCCCCCTCTTCGTCGTGATGATGATTACCGGCGGCGCGGTGGGTGGCGGAGATATCAAGCTCCTCTTCTGCCTCGGACTGCTCCTCGGGTATAAGCTCGTTCTCTTCGCTTTCCTCGTCGGTGTGGTGCTCGCCGCTTTGGTCGGTGTGGTGTTCCTGCTCCTCTTCGGTAAGAGCGGCAGATTTCGCTTGCCCTTAGTCCCTTTCCTCTCCCTTGGTGCCCTCGTTTCGGTGCTCTGCGGAAATACCGTGATTTCTCTGCTTTTCCGGTGATAAATAGGCGAATTCTTTTCCTTAGACTGTAGGTCGTTTCTTTGCGCACCTATACGCTTGTGCTCGCTATATTGCGTGTTGACTTTTTTTAAGCATTGTGCTATACTATTTCTTACGAAATATTATCCCTCGGAGGCAGTATGAGCAAACTTACTTTGGGACAGATTTTATTGCAGAAGGGCTTCGTGAAGCCGCAGGACCTCAAGCAGGCAAGAGAGGTGCAGATCGCCAATCCGTCTAAGAGTTTGGCAGAGATCTTGATCTCCTTGAACGTCACTTCCGAAGTGAATATCTTAAGCGCGCTTGCCGAGCGTATGAATGTGCCTCTCCTCGAGGGTGCGATCTTCATCACCGATACCGATATCATCAAGCTCGTGCCGGAGAAGGTCGCGCGTAAGCACACCATCATCCCCTATAAGATCGATAAGAATAAGCTTATCGTCGCGATGCGCGATCCGAGCAATATGGACGCGGCGGAAGATATCAAGATGGCTGCCGGTATGGATATCGGCTTCGTGCTCGCCACCGCTCCCGCGATCAATGACGCGATCGAGAAGTATTATGCGAATGTCACCGCGCAGAAGATGGCGGACGATATGTCGAATGAGGAGCAGGACGCCGCACAGCAGGCGGCAAACGAGCAGTTGGACGACAGAGTGGACAGCGCCCCGATCGTCAAGATGCTCAATACCTTGGTGCAGCAGGCTTATATCACCCACGCGAGTGATATTCACATCGAGCCTTTCCGCGATACTGTCATCATCCGTATGCGTATCGACGGCGCCTTGCAGGAGTATATGCGTATCTCTCCTTCGGCGCACAAGAGCTTGATCACGAGAATCAAGATCCTTTCCAATATGAATATCGCCGAGAAGCGCATCCCGCTCGACGGCAGATTCGACTATTCTTTCGAGGGTGAGCTCATCGATATCCGTGTATCCACACTTCCGACCACCTACGGTGAGAAGGCGGTGCTTCGTCTTCTCGGCACGGCGATGGGCACCGACGTGAAGCTCGGTGACCTCGGTATGTTGCCGCAGAACGTCGAGAAGTTTATGCGTGTCTGTGAAGCGCCGAACGGCGTGGTGCTCGTTACCGGACCTACCGGTAGTGGTAAATCTACCACCCTTTACACCGTTTTGCAGGACCTCAACAAACCGACGGTGAATGTAACCACCATCGAGGACCCTGTGGAAAAGAAGGTCTTCGGTATCAATCAGGTGCAGACGAATCATAAAGCGGGCCTCGACTTCGCTTCGGCACTTCGCTCCATCCTTCGTCAGGACCCCGATATCGTGATGATCGGAGAAATTCGTGATAACGAGACGGCGGATATCGCGATGCGCGCCGCTATCACCGGTCACTTGGTGCTCTCCACCTTGCACACCAACGACGCGGTTTCCACCATCGCTCGTCTGATCGATATGGACGTCCCTCCCTATCTCGTCGCAGCGGCTATGAACGGTGTCTTGGCACAGAGACTCGTGCGTAAGCTCTGTCCCAAGTGTAAGAAGAAGGTCGCAGTCACAGAAGCGCAGAAGAATATCTTGAAGGATCATTCCATCACCGAGGCGTACGGTCCGGTCGGGTGCCCGAACTGCAGTTTCACCGGCTATAAGGGCAGAACCTCTATTCACGAAGTCTTGACCGTTGATCCGGGACTACGCGAGCTGATCACCAAGAACGCCACGACCGAGGAGCTTCGTGAGTATGCCAGAAAGAACGGCATGATCTTCATGGATGAGAACGTCCGTATCAAGATCAAAGAGGGCGTCACGAGCGTGGATGAGTACATGAGGACGATCTACACCATCTGATGGATCCCATCGATCAAAAGAAGGCGTCGAATCATTTCGGCGTCTTCTTCATTTACAACTATCGTTTTTTTGTCGTTCTTACAAGAAAAAATCCCTAAGACGCACCACAAGATTATTCCGGAGTATCCGTCGGCCCCTTGCACTCCGTGCCGTCGGTCGTGCTGTAGATATGACCTTTATAGCGAAGCCATATTTTCTGCACGGTATATCGGTTCTTCGCGCTGGTTTTATCCTCGCTGTATTGGATATACACCTCTGTCTTGGTGCCGAATGCGGTGCAGGCCGCTTTGTTGACGGTGATGGTCGAGGGATCTTTCCCGAGATAAGTTCCGATGAAGGTGCTTGAAGGCTGGGTCGTACTTACGATTCGGAGATTGATGGCGCGCAGCGCTTCGCTGCTCTTATTCCAATAGGTGGAGAGGGCGGTGCTTGCCGCCTTTTTTTCGCTGCTTTTCGAGATGGAGATGGCAGAAACAGAGGCTATGGTCGCGAGAACGGCGATGATCGCGACGACCACGATGACCTCTACGAGGGTGAATCCTTTGGAGTGTTTTCCTCTTCTACGAAAAATCATATTTTCATTGTATCACAGTGCCTTTTGATTGTCAATATAGTATATTGACAAGCGTGGCGAGAGATGTTATCATAAATATATGAGTAAAATGAAGATTCTGTCCAAGTGTAGAAAGGGCTTTACTTTGGTAGAGCTTATCGCGGTGATGGCGATGATGGCGATCGCCGCGGCTATTGCCGTGCCCAATATGCGCGGGATGATCAGCAATCTGGAGCAGAGGACTTATCAGAGCTACTGTATGCTCGCGACCTCTTACACGAGGGGTTACGTTTCCAATCTGAATCTCGGCATTGATCAAGTATATTACGTGACCAAGGATAAGAGGGACGATTACTATACCATTACGGATGCGGCGGAGTTCACTTCCGCGATGAATGAGTATAATACCGAGACGGCATTTTCTTACTACGTGATGCCTTTTGCCAAGTCCTTTACTTCCGATCCTTCCGCCACCGTCACCGCGGAGATCACGGGCGGGAAACTGCCGAAGAAGGACGTCGTCATCGTCTGTATCAAGAAGGATAGCGTGAAATACTCTTTGAAGGGTATGTGGTACTATAGTTACGAGAAGAAGCAAATCGTTGCGACCTATTTCGCTGCTTATAATAAGATCACCTCCAGTGTGACATACGAATCGGGTGCTGTCGTCGAAGGAAGAGTCAACTTTACGGAAACCACCAAATGAAACGAGGTAATGCTATGAATACGTCCCCACGGAAACACGGTAACCGGATCGCGCTCGCGATGCTGGTTTTTTTGCTCGTCGCGACGATCGCCTTTTGCTTGACAGCGTGCAGCTTTTTTAATAATACCCTGAAAAAGATCATATCCGGAGAGGATGTCGCTCCCGCGAAAAGCTCGGAGACGACGGATAAGGGCAGCACCGATTCGACGAAAGACGATTCCACGAAGGTGGATGAGCCCACAACCGATATCGTCGAGCATGGCGGTGGAGACGACACGAAGCAGACCGAGGAGAAGGAAGAAGCGAAGCCCGCCGGAACGAGCGGCAGCGTCACCATCAATTCGGCTCTCGTCTTTGATAAGGCGGGTGAGACCGATCTCACGATCAAAGCCACCCACGAAGGGATGGATTACGAGAAACTCATGGGTGCGGGACTGGTGAATTCCGGCGCGAATGCGAACGTCCAGTCGTTGACGGTGAAGAAAGGCTCTTCCGAGATCAAGGTGGATGGGAATTATCTTATGACCCTTGCGACAGGGGAATACGATTTCTATTATTGCGTGAGCGACGAAGACAGCACCATGCTTTATGCTCCTTTCAAACTCACCGTTAAAGACAGCAAAGCCTATCCCGAATCGGTCAAGATCAATTACGATATCGCTTGTCCCGACGTCTACGTGACCTTCCATTGCGCTTGCGGCGGCAAGCATCTGCTTTCTTTCGATAACGGGACGCCCACCACCCTCGGAGAGGGTGTGGAGAGCGCTCAGATCAAAGGGACGGTGAGCAAGAGCGAGTCGCATTCCGTGCGCGTCACTTGCGTTTCTTCAGAGCGCTATACGCAGTATACCAAGGCGGCGCCCGATTCCGCGGCGCTTACGGGGGATTATCTCACGAACACCTATTCTTTTATGGGGCATACGGCGGATTGTTATATCGAAGACGACGGGGAAGCGATCGATCTATTCACCTACCTTGCTTATCAGGGGGAGAAGTGCGAGAAGGCGGCTTACGTGAGCTCCACCATTTATTCGGAGATTACGAAAGATGCGGACGCATACCTTGCGAAGGTGGAGCAGGCCATCGATTTGCCTTGGTCCCTTGCTTTCTCTCTGCGCTATTCCGATTCTTCCAAGGTGGTCACCTTCATCGTTGCCGAGACCCAAGGATCCAATCCGATCGTTTCTTCCGGCTATGTCGACGAGCATACCTTCGATCCTACTTTGTCTCACGTGATCGAGAAGAATGCCCGTAAGAAGTCGTCGGATCTGCCGATTGATAATAAGGCGTCGGTGTCGGTGCGCAATACCAAGGAGTTGCTTCTTGCCGTAGAGTCGGGCTATCGTCCCGTCGCGACAGGGGATACGCTGGCTCTTTACAACAAAGCGCGCGCGATCTGTTATACCTTTATCACGAATAATATGTCGGATATCGAGAAACTGCACGTATTCTACGATTATCTCGCGGGGGAGATCAGCTACGATTATTCCACGTTGGAGATTTATCGGCTGTACAACAGTCTGAGCGGGACGCTCAATGATATGCAGAAAACGATCGAAACCGCAGTCGCGGGAACCGATACCAAACTCACCGCCCCCATGAAGGCGGCTCTCACCAAGATCAAGAATGAGGCAAGTAGCGAAACCGATTTGCAGGTGAAAATGTACGCCTATATTCAGAGCCTCTCCGCATTCTCGGTCGAGGGCGTCTTCAATGACAAACTCGCCGTGTGCGAAGGGATATCTTATGCCTTCATGTTGCTCTGTCGTATCGAGGGGATCGAGTGCGTTCAGATCACCGGCGTGGCGCAGGATGAAAACGGAACCAGAGTCAATCACGCTTGGAATAAGGTGCGTCTTGACGGCGTTTGGTACTGCGTGGACGCCACCTGGGGCAGTTCCTTTATTCAGGATAAGAAGTACGTTACGCACCGCTACTTTATGGTCGATGAGGCGAGTTTCTCCTCTTCGCATATCGAGCAATACGGCGCTAATTACGCGGTGAAGGACCTCGCGATCGGAAACGTGAATTACTATCAAAGCGTCACCACGGCGAAAGGCGGTCACACTTTGAATGTCTGCAATAGCGGCGACTTGCTTGCGGCGATCGATTACCTCCATGCGCAGGGAGATTATTACGAGTTACGCATCGATCCGTCCTACGATATTGACCTTGACGAGGTCAGTGCGAAGATCAAAGAGCGCGTAGGGAAGGGCGGTGTCATGCTGAGGAAAACCGAACCGATCTTCATCGGAGTGTACGCATAATGATCTTTTCCGGCGGCGGACTGGAACTCTATATCAATAAGACCACCTTCGGCACCGAGCGCATCACCGTACTCGGAGATCACGAGAGGGTGTCTTGGTGTCGTGGGCGAAATTTCGGTCTGCCTTCGGGGAATAATTTTCTTTTGAAAGGGAGCTTCTCTCCCGAGAAATGCACCGCCGAGTTTTTGTTTTTCGAGGAGATCACCTGCACTCTCGAGATCACTGAGAAGCAAGGCGCTCTCTCTTACCGTTACCTTTTCCGCAATCAAGGGAAGAAAGCCGTGACCCTCAAAGAAGGGGATCTCGGCATTTATACTACCTTTTATGACGATTTCGACGAGCCGACTCTTTCTCTGCGCCGCCGCGTTCACACGCACGTTCGCACGCAGGGCGTCACCCACGTTTTCTGCGAGCGCTATTCCGGCGAATTGCCGGCGATGGGGCTTGTGATGATAAAGGGAGAGTCTTTTTCCTATTCTCTTGAACGCACGACGGATAAGGGTGCGCGCGGGGATATTATCCTGAATCTACCCGAAATGACCCTCGAGGTCGATGGCTCATACGAATGCGAATTTTTGCTCTTCACCTGTACCGGCAGGGAGGACTTCTTCCGCAAAGCGGAAGAGTACGGGCTCTTGACGGCGACCTCCTCCGATCTTGCCGTTTTTCCGGGGGAAGAGATCACGATTCGCTCTTCTCAAGCGACTCATTTGCTCGTCGGAGAGGATAGCCTCCCCTTCGTGGATGGCGCGTGCGTGTTTGCTGTCTCCGGACAGGGCGAACAGTGCGCGAAGGTCGTGGCGGGAGATCGCTCGTTACTTTTGAAATATTTCGTATTGGACCAAGAATCGGCGGATAAGCGTGCGCGCTTTGTCACGGAGAATCAATATCTCTCGGACGGTCCCTTTGCCGGCGCTTTCACCGCGTATGATACCGAGAGTGGGGAGATCTTAGTCCGAAAGGGGGTTAGGAGCCCTTTCGGTTTGGCAGGTTATCGCGCCGCGCCGCTTCTCTTCCTTTTGGGCTATGCGCGCAAGAAGGAGCTCTCTCTCGACTTGACGGAAAAGATCAAGAAGGCGATCGAATTCTATGATCGCGAAGTGTATCGAGGCGGCGAAGTATCGGATGACGTCGGCGGCAAGCGAGCTTTTTTCGGTAAGAGGTATTACAATTATCCTCTCTATGCGGGGATTAAGCTGGAAGAGTATCGTTTCGCGGGGCGTGCGGAAGATTTGTTGCAGAGCGCGGTCATTCTCACCAATCTCTATAAGAGCGGTTCGGTGTATGAAGTCACTCCGACCTTGGCGGTGGCGGAAGCGCTACGCGAAGCAGGGCGAGACAAGATGGCGGAGGAGCTCTCGGAAGAGGTGGTCGCGGCGGCGGATAAGATCATCGCCGGCGGCAATAAATATGCGCCCTTCAAGGGACTTTCGTACGGACCGGAGATTGTTTACGGTGCTTTGTCCACCCTCTTGGACGCTTACTTTTTGACGGAGAATCCCTATTATCTGCAGACGGCGTCCGAGCACATGGCTCGTCTGTCCGCTTTTGCTTTCCCTTCTCTCGATTATGCCACGGCGGACCTGCCTGAGATCTTCCAGCGCGATCGCGGGAACTCTCTCTATTACGATATGTCACCCCACTTCACGGCGGTGCATATCGCCCTCGTTTACGAGAAGTATTTCCGCGCGTCTGGTGAGGCGGATTATCACACCGTCGCACAGCGGATTATGCGTGTTGCTTTGACCCTTTTCGACGAGCGGGGAAGGGGACATAGAAGCAAAGCGGCGGCCAAGAGCGTGAATGACATTCCGCTGAAAAAATACGAAGGAATTTCTTATGGCGAGGACGTGATTTTGTATCACTTTGGCTTGCTATTCGACCGAATATAGTCTATAATAAAGAGCAGGAGGATTTACCCATGGCACTTACCAAAGAAGAATGGATATCGCTTGAGAAAAAAGCCTCTTACCTGAGACACAAGACGGCGGAAGTCTGCGTCTGGGCGAAGGGTGCGCATATCGGCGGAGCATATAGCAGTGCGGACGTACTTACCGCACTGTATTATTATGTGATGAACTTTAATAAAGACAATTATCTCGACGAGGATCGCGACAGGCTGATCATCAGTAAAGGTCACGCAGGCGTGATCACCGCTCCCATCTTGGCGGATCTCGGGATCGTGGACGAAGCCTTGCTTCCCACCTACAATCATACGGGTTCTCCCTTCGGTGTCCACCTCGACAAGAGGAAGGTGCCGGGACTGGAAGCCTCCACCGGTTCTCTCGGTCACGGACTGTCCATCGGTCTCGGACTTGCGATTGCGGCGAAGCTGAAGGGCAAGAAGTATACGACCTACGTGTTGCTCGGCGACGGAGAGTGCGACGAGGGTAGCGTATGGGAAGCGGCGATGAGTGCCGCGCATTTCAAGGCGACGAACCTCATCACCATCGTGGATAGGAATAAATGTATGATCGACGGTCGTACCGAAGACGTGATGCGCCTCGAGCCTTTTGCGGATAAGTGGCGTGCTTTCGGATTCGAAGTCATCGAGATCGACGGGCATAATATGGACGCGATCGTGACCGCTCTCGAGCAGGCGAAAGCGAATCCTACGGACAAGCCCGTTTGTATCATCCTCAATACCTTCAAGGGCGAGGGCGTCGGCTTTATGAAGGATAACTACAAGTGGCACTACGGCACTTTGGACGAAGCACAACTTCAAGAGGCGTTCCGCGATCTCGACGCATACGAGAAAGAGCGTATCGCGAGAGCGGAGAAGGAGGGCAAATAAATGAAGAAATACGCGATTATCGGATCGGAAGCGAGAAGTACGACCGAAGCGTTCGGCAAGGCGCTTCTGGAGCTTGCGGATCTTCATCCCGAAGTTTGCGCTCTTTCGGCGGATCTTGCCGGTTCCGTCAAGGTCACCATCATGCAGAAGAAGTACCCCGAGAGAGTCTTTGACGTCGGCATCGCCGAGCAGAACATGATGAGCATGGCGGCGGGTCTGGCCCTCGGCGGGTTGGTCCCCTTTGCGGCGACCTTCTCGGTCTTCGCCTCTCTTCGCGACCTCGATCAGGTGCATACCGACATCTGCTATCAGAATGCGAATGTGAAGATGCTCGGATCGCACGGCGGCACCTCTTTCTCACAGGCGGGTAGCACCCACCATGCTTTGGAGGATATCGCGGCGCTTCGCGGCATGGCGAATCTCACAATCATCTGTCCCGCCGATTACATCGAGACCCAGCTCGCCACCAAGGCGGTCTATGAGAAGTTCGGTCCGATGTATATTCGTATCAACAGAGGCACCGATTATGACGTGTACAACACCTATGATTACGGATTCGAGATCGGCAAAGCGGTGCGCATGACGGACGGCGACGATTTCACCGTGATCGCCTGCGGCAGCATGGTCTATCAGGCTTTGATCGCGGCGGAGTCCCTTAAAAAGAAGGGTATCTCCCTTCGCGTCGTAAATATGCATACCATCAAACCGATCGATAAGGATGAGATCATCAAGGCGATGAAAGAGACCAAGGGCATCATCACCGCAGAGGATCATAACGTGATCGGCGCATTGGGTAGTGCCGTCGCCGAAGTGATCGCGGAGAATGGCGGTGTGAAGGCATTCAAGCGTCTCGGCATTCCCGACGAATTCTCGATCATTGGCGCGAGAAAGGATATCCTCGCTCATTATGAGATCGACGCCGCCGGCATCGAAAAGAATGTCCTCGCTCTCTTGAATCGTTAACTTTTTTCTTGAGTTCAATTGCGGACCTTGCGCTTTCGGCGCAAGGTCCGTTTCTGTATTTATCGTCCTTTTTTTATCTTTTTGTAATAGTACTATAACCCCCTTGTCAATACTCTCGATATGAGTGCGGCAAGCTGGTTAATCGAGAAAATATTTCTCTTGAGCGGGGCGGGGAAGAGACTTACTCCGGAGCATTTTTATAAGAAGCTACGCAAAAATGCGATTCGTTTCAAAAAGGGAGAGAAATTGCGTTCTCCCTTTCTTGGCGTAAAGGTGGAATCGGACGTTTACTGCGGGATGCGTTATTACGTTTTTCTGCCCAAGGAAGTGGATACCGCTCGTTCGGTGATGTATTTGCACGGAAGCGGGTATATGTGCGCGCATCGAACCGTGCAAGAGCGCTTCGCCGCGCAACTTGCGAAAAACACCCATGCAAAGGTGTACTTTCCCATTTATCCCAAATTACCGATGGATACCGTAACGCCTTGCCTTGCGGTATTAAATAATTTCTATTCCTTTCTTGCAAGGAAAGGAGAGATTTTCTTGATCGGCGACAGCAGCGGCGCATCCCTTTCTCTCGTTCTCGCCGCAGAGCGAAAAGATATCCGACGAGTCATCGCGATTTCTCCATGGTTGATTCTCTCCCTTTGCGTAGAGGCAAGAAAGGCGGAAAAGGACGTGGTTCTTTCTCTTGATATGCTGGAGCGAGTCGCGCGACTTTGGGCGTACGACCTGCCTTTTGAACACCCCAAACTCAGCCCCTATTATGGCGATTATTCGGGTAAAGAGATTATGCTCTTTGCGGGGGAATGGGAGAGATTCTGCCCCGAAATCAAGCGATTCGTTTCGGAGAAAAGGGGAGAATGCCTTTCTTTAACTTGTGAAGTCGGGCGGGAGCAACAGCATTGTTATCCGCTGATGCCTACGCCGGAAGGGCGGGAGGCTCGGGCAGTAATCTATCGTAAACTTCACGAATGGCTCTACGGAGGAGAGGGCATATGAAGGGATGGATCGCACTCGTGACGGCAGGTCTTCTGCTCGCATTCATCTTTTCGGCGGCATCAGCTTGCGATGTCGCGGCGCTTGAGGGAAGTCAGCGCTACGCTTTGGGCATCGCTTCCGAGAGAAGGATGTTCGAGGTGACGGATGAAGTGAGTTCCACTTTGAAAGAGGAGGGGGAAGATCCTCTATCCAAGGGAGAATCAAGGGAGAATGAAGAGGAAGAATCTGTCGCCGAAGCGTGTGCGGAGGAGGATCGGACGCTTGCCGATGAGACCTCATTCTCCGTCCTCCTTTCGGGTGGATTCTTTTTGATGGAGGAGGGGTTTGACGATCCTTCTTTAGCGGAGCGAGTTGATGAGAAGTTGCGATGGGGAGAGACCGAATCGGATTATCGCGCCTTCGCATTCGACGACAGGATGCAACCCTCTGATTCGCCTTTGACCGATGAAGAAGTCGCTTTTGTGATCGCTCGGATCGTTTCCACGTATACCCTTGCAGTCCCGATCCACGGGGTATTGGAAAATATTTCTTTTTCTCGCGAAGGAGATGATTTTTTTGCTCGTGCGGTGATCGGACTGCGCTTCGATGAGCTCAGAGAGATGTATTCTTTGAGTTGGTTGCCCTCTTATGCGGAATTTACGCTCACCGTACCGGGGGAAGTGAAAGAAAGTAAAATATCGGTAATATCGGACAAAATCTCGTTAAAATGCGATAGCTTTTTTCTGCCGGAAGCCCTCCTCGTCTTTGGCTGTAATATGGCATTCGGCAAGAGAGATTACAAGACGCTTTTTAAGATCGCGATCGAAAATGTATTCATCAACGCGGGAATTTATCGATAAAGTATTGCACGCGCGCGCGTTTCGTGTTATTATTGTAATGTATATTTTTATTGCAGAGGTGCATAATGCGCGTAAAGACCGGATCCAAACCCATTCTTGCTGTATCGCTGATTCTGTTGTTCGCGATTTTGTTGTTCTGTTTCGCGTTCGTTTCGCCCTCTGCCAAAGCAGATGACCCCAAGCCCTATTTGAGTGCGAAGATTCTCCAAGACGGGGATTTTCTTCCCGCTCGATTGGTGTCCGGCACGCCCATTGATTGCTCCTTCGCTCTTTATGAGAGCAGCGATTGGAAGACTTCCCATCGTGCTCTCTCTTCTTATAGCACCCTCGGTGATTTCGCCGTAGAGTACTGGAATCAAGCAGGTACCGTGAAGTTGGATGTTGCTCCGACCGCGATTGGTTCTTACAAGGTGCGCGTTCGCGTCGTGAAAGAGAATGGTATCAACGGTTATGCCAATGGTTTCAGCGGCGCATCTTCCGTCGAGCAGGACGACCTCCTTGCAGAGCAGTCTTTCCGTATCGTTGAGGGGAATGCTTCTCTTCTTTGCAAGCCCTTGGATGATAAGGCGCTTACGGGTGCGACGGCTTCTCTGGCGCTCGGGGCGGTTTCCGATTATTACTCTTCGGTTACCTTGGGATCCACCCTCCTTTCGGATGATGAGAGCATTTTTGCATTAAGTGTGGAGTATTATTCCGGATCGGCTTTCTCTTTCTCGAGAGCGATCAGTCAGCCCGGACGTTATCGCATCAAGGCGGTGACTACCGACGCGATGACCGCCGTTGCCGATCCGACTTCCGGCGATTATAATGCAGGCGATTACTATCTTCCGAAGTACGTCGCGGCGAGCGGCTCCTATGATGCGGGCGCGACGTATTATACCGATGCCGGCGTATTGGTCGCTTCTCCGTCCGAGAGTGATTTCGAATCGGGTCTCTACTACGTGCAGGACGGATATGTGCTCCCGAGCGGTGCTTTTGATGCGGGTGCCACATATTATACGGTTGGCTCGGTGCTGAAGACCATCGTTCGCGAGTTCACCGTCGAGCGTGCTTTGCTCGGTTTGGCTCTGAACGCAGAGTCTGTTTATTTGGATAAGGTCGGGAGCTTCAAGTTTACCTTGGCGAATCCCACGAAGCTCGCCGGTGCTTCATACGTGACCTCGATCTTCCGTTTTGATTCTGAGTCGACGGGGGATGTCGGCAGGGTGGTAGGCACTCCCTTGGCGAATGACGCCATCGAGTATGCGCCCACTGAGGCGGGCAGTTTCCTCTATCGAGTGGTCTTTACAAGTGATTGGTCGGATCACGGGATCTATGAGGGTGACGAGATCGATCTCCCCTTTACCGTGAATCCTAAGCCTTATGCCATCCGTTTCGCCTCTTCCGGTTTGCTCGATCCTTATCGTGATTACGAGATCAGCAATCCCACACAGGAGGACCTCTCGATCAATGTCGGCTTCTATGATTTGGATAACAAACCGATCAATGCGGTGAATAGTCAGAGCGGCATGCTCTATACCATTCAATATAAGAGATATTACAGCGGCGCTTGGCAGGATCACAGTAAGCATACCATTTTGCAAGAAGGGGATTATCCGAATGTGGCGGGGCGCTATAAGGCTGTCCTCACCATCACCGCGACAGATCCCATCACGATCGCTCCCGGGTATACTTTGTTGCCCGGGGAGGTCATCGAATCGGATGAGTTTCAGGTGATCGTCGGAGGTCTTCACATCTCTCCGGAACAGTCGGTCCTTCGTTATAATGAGGACACGCTCTCTCTTCGCTTTTACTCTATTCCGGATCGAAAGGAAGTGGATCCTACTTTCGCTGCTTCGATGTATGACATCACTTATTACACCAAGGATTGGATCTCCCTTGGCAGTAGTGCGCCTACTGCGGTCGGCACCTATCGCTTCGACCTCACTTTCAAAGAAGGGGAGTTTGAGCCGACCGACCCCAGAAAGGATCTGATCTCTTTCACGACCAAGTATTGCGGCATCTACCGCATCGATTATTCGCCGATTGTCGCGTCTGTGACGAAAACGGCAGAGTCCTTCCTGAATAAGGACACCAATGTGGCCATCTCTCCCGCGCCCGCTTATTCAATCGACTATTATGAATCCATCACAAGTGATCACTTACTGCGTAAGCTTACCTCGGCGCCTTCCGTCGAAGGGGACTACTTGAAGAGAGTCGTCTTTACGAGTGATCTGCCTGCTCTTTATAATTACAAGACAGGTCATTTCTCGCAGTTCGCCTACTCGCTTAGCGAGGCGGAGACGAATATCTTTATCGATTTCTCCGATTGTGCGGGGTATAGCTATGACGAGAAGTCGAAGATCAATTACGTGGACTATGACGGCGGCGTCATCCTTCCCGCGATCTCTTTCAAGAAGAACGGGGAACCCATCGCATTGACCGAGCTTGATGATTATCAAGTGAGCTATTATCGCTATGATTCCGAGTCTGAGACCTATCAGGCGTGTGGCTATCCCGTGCTTGTGGGACGCTACCGTGTGATCGTTACCTATTTACAGTCCGATTCGAATGGGATCGTCGGCGGACGTTACGAGCTCTCTTCTTTTGCGATTTCCGCGAAGTCGATCGAAGTCGTGTTTACCCCCTCCGAGGCAAGTGTGGATTATGTGTATGATGGAGGTAGAAAGACCCTTGTGCCGACCCTCTATCGTGATAAGTATGCTGTGACGTACGGACGCGAAGCCGTTGTCTACGGAGCGACCGAAGCGGCGCTCTCGGAAGCAGGAGCGGAGGACTACAGCTGCATAGCGGTCGGTTCTTACTATGCCGGCGTGAGTTTGACCGACGATCGGTCGGGTAGTTTGTCCCTGAAGAACCGTGTGATCTCTTTCACGATCGAGAAACTCTTGTTGAACGTGGAGTTCACGGTGCCTTCTTCTTATGGCGCGATGTGGAGTGGCTCTTCGATTGCGCCGACCATCCTGTATTATCCCGAGAACGGACGTTACAGCGGTAGCGAGCTGGATTCCTTGGTGGGGCTCAACAGTGCCGGTATCGATTTTGCCACGCAGATATCCGTTTCTTACTCAAACAACGCGACGGAGGACACGCCTGTTTCTTCCGCGCCGAGTGAAACAGGGTACTATAAGCAAGTTCTCACCTTATCCGACAGCGCATTCGCCTTTGCCGAGATCAGGCACGTTTCTTCCGGTAATGAATTCGAATCTTCTCCCGACCTTACGGCGGATTATAAATCCGCAAGTCAGGATTATCATATTTATCCGCGTAAAGTGAGGGTCGTACTTCCCTTGGACGATGAGAGTACGGCATTGAATTTGGTCGGCGGGATCCCCTATGCGAATGGCACGCCCTTTGGTGTGAAAGAGGACGCCGTCAGCTTCAAGAAGTGCCTTTCCGACAGCGAAACTCCCGATCTCGCTTTCTTCGATTCAAGCACCGATTACGAGCTGAACTATTATAAATCCGGCAGTAATAACGAGTTCGGTACCAAACTCGCTGAGAAACCCACCTTGGCGGGTGACTACATCGCGGAGCTGAAGCTCATCAAAGCGGTGGAGGGCATGGAGCATTACACCTTCGACGGCGGCTACGATAACGAAGACAAAGCGCTCGAAGGCAGAGCACTCACCGTAGGAAGTTATTATTACGTTTCTTTCAGCATCATGGCGCAGGAGGACGTGTATGTGCTCTTCGTGAAGCCCAAGAGCTTCACCGCAGGTGCGCCCGATCTGGATATCGACGTGGCCTTCTTGGATTCGAAACGCCTCGAGATGGATGATTTCGTGAAAGATACCGATTATACCTTCGGCTACGAGAAGAAGAATGCAAATTTCGACGAATGGGAGCCTTTTGCCGGTGTGCCTTCGGCTGTGGGTAATTACCGCGCGGTGGTTACCTTCCTCAAGGATAATATCAAGTATTCCTTCCATTTCGATGAGAACGAGAACAGGGATTATACTTACGCACCCTTAAAGAGTGATATTGATTACCTGTGCACGGGCGATAAACTTTATTTCGCGTACGGGCTCGTTCCCGCGCACGAGCTGACCGTCGCGGTGATTCCTCCCGAAAATCTGTATTATACCGGTACGGTGAAGAATTGTGCGATCTCCTTCACCTCGGACAGCGATGAGAATCTGGGCGTAAAGGTGAAGGTCTCCATGATTCCGCTCACCGACTACAAGATGGAGTATCTCTTGAATGGTAAGGTGATAGAGAATCCTACCGATCCGAATACCTATACCGTGAGAATCACTTTCTTGAGAGATCTTCCCGATTACAAATTGGTTGGGAAAGATACCACTATCGTCAAGAATTACGTGGATGAGACTCAGAGCTTCACGATCCTGCCTGCCGAGCTCGTTCTCACGGGATTGCAAGCGTCGAATAAGGTGTACGGAGTGGATGACGATGGAGATAACTCCGTGAAGATCGCTGCGGTCACGAATGGAAAGATCGTGATCCGCGTGAAGCAAGTGGGAGATGCCTTCCACGGCGCGGCGAATGTCGTCAGAGAAGTGGCGGTCGCCGATATCGAAGCCTCTTTTGCCGATGGGGTTCCCGGCGAGAATAAGCCTGTGACGGTCTCCAATTTGCAGGTGCTTTTGACCAAGTATTTCGGCGCGAATGCGGCGAAGTATTATACGATCGAGATGAGCGATCTTTCCGCCACGATCTTCAAGCAGACCATCACCGTCACGCCGTATAACGGTCAGAAGACGTCGAAGAACCGCTATCAGTACGATCCATTTAATCCCTATGAAGAGGAGATCGAGTACGAGTATGATGCTTCGATCTTGGAAACCCTTTTTGCAGATCACGATAAGCCCTTCTTGATCGGATCGCTTTCTCGTGAAGAGGGTAGCGTCGGCGTTGGCTCCTACAAGATTCTTTTGGATGGGGAAGCGGAGAATGCACTCCGCATGAATGACGAATATAAGATCAACGATATCGGATTATCCGCTTACTTCGAGCCCGTCTTGAACAGCGGCGATTATTACTACGTGATCTACGAGCGTGAAGTGACTTTCTCCATGGAGAATCTCACCAAAGTGTATCAGGACGAGGATCCGGAGTTCGTCATTGAGAGGGCGGCGGGCGTCCTCCTCCACGGTCATACGGCAGACTACACCTTGACGCGTGAAGCGGGTGAGGGCGTGGGCGTGTATGAGATCACTCTCGCGAACTTGCGTATCATCACCGAGGGAGAGATCGACGTGACGTCGAATTACATCATCTCTGTGATTGATCGTACGGGTAGATTGATCCGTTTGAGCTCGCCGGATGACCTTTTCAAGATGGCGACTTTGACGATTAATGCGAGGAAGATTCGTATCGCGGCGGCGGATCAATCGGGCGTGTACACTTCTCCTTTCGTCAGCGATGTCACGCCGGATACCGTCAGAGTCTTCCACTTTGATTACGAAACCGGAGATTTTAATCCTCTTGCGGATGATGAGTTCGTGCTGGGCGGAAATGGGAATCACGTCAGCGGATCTTTGATAAAGAAGAAGAGAGAAGTCGATAAGGACAACCTCACACCTGATGAGTATATCATCGCTCCGGATCGCATCAAGATCGTGAGTGAAGAGGGTGTGGACGTCAGCCGAAATTATGAGATTTCTTATGAAACAGGCGTCTATACCATTCGCAAGATGAAGATACCTCTCTATTTGGAGGAGGGTTCTTCGCTTGAGAAGTACTACGGAGATCCCGATCCGATCATTCGTTTCCGCCTCGCGGATGAGAGTATGCTCGGCTCTTTGACACTCTCTCCCTTCAGCACCGTCACTCGCGCAGCGGGAGAGGACGTCGGCACCTATGCCATTCAGCCGGACGAACAGAATTCGGATGATTACATCGTGATGGATAAGGGACGGAACGTCACCCATTACTTCGAGTTCCAAATCAATGGCATCGCGAAGAATACCGTTGTCTTTGAGATCAAGCCGCGCGCAGTGGTCGTTTCTGTGAAGGATGAGACTTTCGAGAATACCGGCAGAGAGGTCGATCCGACCATTCTCTATTCCTCGGAAGCGGGAGATAAGCTCCCCGAACTTCTCGTCGAGAAGATGAAGAATAAGTATTATGTTTCCGCGCGCGAGTACGCGGACGGAGAGAATGTCGTCATGCCCGAAGTGTTCGGCGAAGCGGTGGAGGATCGAAACTTTACCGTGACCTTGAAGTCCGGCGTCATCACGATGGTCTTCCTCGAGAACCGCGTGACTGCCGTCCCCCTTGCAGAGGACGATGAGATCATCGCGGGACGCGAGTACATTCTTTCCGGTATCATGCTCTATAAGTCTGTCAAGTTCTATAAGCTTGAGACGGCGAACGGCGCGCAACCCACTCGCTCGGTCGATATTTCTCTACCCTTGGATGCGACGGTGAAAGGTGACGGATTGGTCGCCGTCGCGCTCTATGCGAATGGTTCTTCCAAACCCTTCTCCTTCGAGCAGAAGGGAAATTATGTCGTGTATCAGGACGGTAGCGCTTACTACGTCGTGATCGCCCAGGTGCAAGAATGGTTCATCATCATTTGGGCTATCGTCCTCATCGCGGCTTGCGTCGTGATCTACTTCCTCGTCCTCCTAATCATTAAACTCGTTAAGAAGTCGCGCGCCAAGAAAGCGGCGGAGAAAGAGGCGGGAGAAGAAGGTGAAGAGGATCTCGACGAACCGAAGAGAAAGAAAGGAAAGGTGGGCTTCGGCTCCATCGACGACGGCGTCGAAGCGCAGAGAGCGGATGACGTTGCCTTCATTGATAATATGAAACTGTCCGAGGATAATGAGGAGGAGGAAGAAGAGGAAGAGTCCGAAGGTTCCCTCCTGTCCTCCGAGCCTTCGCTTCTGAGCGATGAGAATACCGATGATCTCTTCTCTTCGGAGGCTGTGACTTATGCCGAAGAGAGCAAGCCCTCTCCCGTTGCGCCCGAGCCCGAGAGTGAAGCCCTCATCTCCGATGACGCATTCGTGTCCGAAACGCCCGTAGAGGCGCCTGTCGAGCCCGCGCCCGTCGAGCAACCTAAAGCGGAGGATAAGAAGTCCGCGAAGAAGGATAAGAAGGAGAAAGGAAAGAAGGAAAAGGAGAAGAAAGAGAAGGAGAAAAAGGATAAGGAGAAGAGAGGGCCCGACGCGCCGAAGGGCTTCAAGCCGATGGCGTTCGTTCCGAAGGGGAATCGTTCTTCCGCTTATGCGCCGACTCGTTCTTACCGCGATGATCTCTTCTTGGATGCGGAAGAGGAACACGCCGATACTCTTTCTGTTGACAAGCCGAAAGCGGACGATAGCGTCGCGATTCCCAATACGCCCGAAACGAAGGGAGGAGAGGACGAACTCGTGATCGCCAAGAGCAGCGGCTTCTCGCTCCTTGATGACGATGCGGATGAGAAGAAAGACGGAGACGGCGATCTGCTCTGATCAAGAAAGGATACGATGGGCGATGCGTAAAGCGCATCGCCCCTTTTTTTTAGTCTATGTCAAATCGGCATAAAAAAAGCCCGTTCGCGTTGGGGTCACCCCATTGTCGCGACGGGCAGTTTTTATAAGGCAAATTATTTTTCCACACGGATCACATTGGAGATTTCTTGAATGCAGGGCGCGTTTTGCAGCTTGTCCAGTGCCTTGCGGAAGGTCTGCTCCGAAGTCTTCTGTGTGATGAGGGAGATGGTCGCTTTTCCGTTATTGCCGCCTTTCTGCACCATAGCGTCGATGCTGATTCCCGATTCGCCGAGGATGCCGGTGATCACGGACAGGACTCCTTTCTCATCCTTCGCTACCAAACGGATGAAGTATTCGCTCGAGAAGTCGTCGCTGAAGTTCTGCGCCGCGTCCTCCAAGATGAAGGGATAGCGCCTGTGCTCGCTACGCGTGGCGGCGTATACGATATCGGATACGATCGCACTGCCGGTGGGGAGGTCTCCCGCGCCTTTACCGTAGAACATCAACTCGCCCACGTTATCGCCCACGATATAGATGCCGTTAAAAGCGCCGCTGACCTTTGCGAGGGGATGATCGTCCGGAATGAAAGCGGGGTAGACGTGCGCCTCGATCTTGCCTCCGAGATTCTTGCTGATCGCAAGGAGCTTGACGGTCAAACCGAATTCTTTGCCGAATTTGATGTCTTCGCCGGTGATCTTGCTGATACCCTCGCGATAGATCGAAGTGTAGGGGATGCGTTTGCGGAAGGCAAGGGAAGAGAGAATGGAGAGCTTGTACGTGGAGTCAAATCCGTCTACGTCTGCGGAAGGATTCGCTTCCGCATAGCCGAGCCTCTGCGCCTCCTTCAAAGTCTCGCCGTAGTCACTGCCTTTTTCGCTCATGTTGGAGAGGATATAATTGGTGGTGCCGTTGACGATTCCTTTGATCTCCAGAATGTCATTGCCTTGGCAGCTTTCGTGCAGGGCGCGAATAATGGGGACGCCACCGCCGCAGGATGCCTCGAAATAGATGCCTGCGCCTGTGGTGGCAGCCGCGGCCTCAAGCTCGGGCCAATGCTTGGAAAAGAGCTCTTTGTTAGAAGTGACGATGCTCTTTCCCGCCTTCAAGCAGGCGAGAAGGAAGGTCCTTGCCGGCTCGATGCCGCCGAAAAATTCCGCCACGACGGAGATTTTGTCGTCCTTTAGTACGTTCTCGATATCACAAGATACTTTCTTGAGGTCGATGCCGAGCGCCTCCGCTTTGGAGAGGTCCTTTTCCAGGACGTGTCTGACTTCGATATCCACGCCGTAGTCGCGCTGAATGGTTTCCGATTTGTTTTGTAGGATGCGATAGGTGCCGCTTCCCACCACGCCGAGGCCGAGCAGGGCGATGCCGATTTTCTTCATAGAGTCCTCCTTATTTGTTGAGTTCGTAGATGATCTGCAGTCCCTTTAAGGTGAGGGCGCGGTCATAGTGATCGATAAAGGTCATTTTGTCGGAGAGGATGACGCTGGTGAGACCGCCCGTGGCGATGACTTTTGCATCGCTTCCGATCTCCTTCTTCATCTCCGCGACGATATTCTCCACGAGTCCGCGATAGCCGTGGATGATACCCGATTGCATATTGGTGATGGTATTCGTGCCGATGGGAGATGAGGGGAGAGTGAGCTCCACCAAGGGGAGCTGAGAGGCGTGCGATACCAAGGCGTCGAGACTGGTCTTCATGCCGGGTGCGATGGCACCGCCGAGGAAGACGCCCTCTCGCGAAATCGCATTGAAAGTGGTCGCCGTGCCCATATCCACCACGATGGCGGGTGCGCCGTAGAGATGGAAGGCTGCAGTGGCGGAAGCGATACGATCCGCACCAAGCGTCTTGGGGACGGTGTAGCCGATGGTCAGACCCGTCTTGACGGCGGAGCTGATCATCAAGGGCTTGATATTCATATAATAGGTGCAAGCGTGCTCGATGGTGTAATTCAGAGTCGGGACGACCGAACTGATGATGATGCCGTCCACGTCTTGGAATCGATATCCGTGCGCGGAGAAAATGTCGCGAAAGGCGATGCCGAATTCGTCTGCGGTGCGCGCAATGGTCGCGGAAATCCTCCAACTGGAGCGCATTTCCTTGCCGTCGAAGAGCGCAAGCTTGATATTGGTATTTCCCACATCCATGGCAAGTAACATATATTGATTATATCAATATTTTCGCATTTTTTCAAGTATTTTATGAGATATCTCGCCCCTCTCTCATTCATTTTAAGCGAAATTGATCATCAGGATGCAGTATAAGACCGACCACAGATAGAGGGTGATGATGAATACGGGAAAACGTGCGATGCCTGCGGCGTCACGTTTGGATAGGAAATGGGAGGTATTACAGCATGACAGGAGCAGGGTCCCCGTCATCACGAAGAAAGAGGTGATCTCATAGGTAAACTTGAAGAAAAACAGAAGGGTGATGATCTCGGCGATCCCTTCGGCGGCGGTGAGGATTCCCCCTATTGGCAGATCGGCGCTCGATCGGGTGTAGAGGGCGAGTGAGAGGGCTGAGAAGAGATAGAGTATCTCTGTCAGCACGCCGTAAAAGAGCGGGGAATGCGGCGCGAAAAAAGGAAGGGAGAGAGAGGCGAGCCATTCGCCGTTTTCCTTGATGATGACGGAGGAGAAGATCGCGACGATCAGCTCGATGAAGAGTCCTATCGTGAAGACGATGGAGAACTTGTACCAACGCATAGGATAGTGTATGTATGTTTTTGCGCGGAATATGCGCGTGTGCCCGAGGCGTTTTCTATCGAAGAATATGGAGCGCTCTCTTTCTGCTTTCAAGGGAGAACAAGGGACTCTTTAGGGAGAAAGAGCATTCCTTTATCGCTTCAGTCATGCGCGGAGGAAATTATCATTCGTCCTTTACATCTATATTGCGTTTATAGTATAATATTTTTATGGATCGCATCATCCTTTGTTCGGCGTCCCCTCGCCGCAGAGAGCTTCTCAACAAGTTGATTCCTCACTTCGACACGATGAAATCCGACGCGGAGGAAGTGTCTCCTTATCTTCGGCCGCATACTCGAGTGATGGACTTAGCGAGGAAGAAGGCGGAGATCCTTTCTCCGAGAGAGGGAGAGCTTCTCATCTCGGCGGACACCTTGGTCTATCGCAAAGGTCGTTATTACGGGAAGCCGGAGGATTATGACGACGCCTTTCGGATGCTGAGAGAGCTTTCCGGCAGGACGCATACGGTATATACCGGCGTCTGCTTGCGCTCCAAGGCGGGTGAGATCTCCTTCTACGATCGATCTGAAGTGCTGTTTATGGATTTGTCCGATGAGATGATCGACAGATATTTGCGAGAGTTCGCTCCCTTCGATAAGGCGGGGGCATACGGGATACAGGACGGCGTCGTGGTAAAGAGCTACCTCGGCAGTTTCGACAATATCATGGGATTACCCACCGAGAAGCTTCGAGAAGCCCTGGTGGAAATGGGAGTCAAGAATGTTTACTAATGAAATCGTAATCGATATGGGGTTTTATCAGACGGTCATCGCGATTCACGGAAAGGGCGTCGTGCTTAAGGAGCCTTCGGTGATCGCAGCGGTTCGCCTCAAGGGCGGCAAGCTCAGAATGGTTGCTTCGGGATTTGACGCGAAGCGTTATATGCGTAGCAGAGATCGCGAGCAGGGAGCCACGATCATCCATCCCATCAAGGGAGGATTTATCGAGGATGCGGAAGCGGCGATTCTGATGCTCCGTGATTTCATAAAGAAAGCCCTTCCGAAGAGAAATATCTTCTCGCCCCGTTTGGAGGTGATCGCGACCATCGCTTGCGGCACGTCGGTCGTCGAGAGGAAGAACTACGAGAACGTTCTCGCCGCGGTGGGGATCAAGAGCCCGATCTTGATGGAGACGCCGATCGCCGTCAGCTCCAAGCTCTCCAGCGATTATAATTTGATCGCGGTTTGCGGCGCTTCCGTTTCGGACGTGGCGATCGTGGGACCGAATGGGATCATCACCGGTTGCTCCGTCACGATGTGCGGTAATGCTGTGGATGAGCGCATTTGCACCTATATCGCGGACAATTATCGCATGGGAATCTCTATGTCCCGCGCCGACGAGCTTCGCACTCGGATCGGCACCTTTAACCGTAAGGAAGTCATGAGTGCAGACGTTTCGGGCCGCAATTTGGTGGACGATACCCCCTATCAGGTGGAGATCACGTCGGGAGAGATCGCGCCCATGATGTATGAAGTCATGGCGTCCTTTGCGGATGTGATCGAGAGCGTGTCCATGATGTGCCCCGAGAAGCATATTCTTGACGTCTATCACGCCGGCATCACTTTCTGTGGCGGATTCGCACAGAGTGACGGGCTGGCTGAATACCTGACCGAACGCTTGAAGATGCCGGTGATCGTCCCGCGCGACGCTGATGAGGCGGTCGCCATCGGCGCGCTCGCTTTCTTCGATGATCGAGACAGGATGTTCAAGATGCTATAGGAACCGGGAGCGGGCAATCCGCTCCTTTTATTTTTAAATGCTGATTTATATTATTATAGAGCGTTTTTTTATTTGACAGCCGCGGAATAAAATGATAACATATTCCTTGAGCCGCATGATACGGGTTCCAAAGAAGCGACAGCTCACCCCATTCAGCGAGACTGGTAAGAGGAGGTAACTTATGTACGCAATTATCGCAACAGGTGGCAAACAGTATAAGGTGGAGAACGGCACGAAGCTCGACGTCGAGAAGCTCGAAGCAAATGTCGGAGACACCGTGAAGTTTGACGTGCTCATGCTCAGCGATGATAACGGTGTGACGGCAGGAAATCCTGTCATTGCCGGTGCTTACGCAGAGGCGGAAGTGCTCGCGCAGGGCAAGGGTAAGAAGATCATCGTTTTCAAGTATAAGGCGAAGAAGAATGAGCGTAAGCGTCAAGGTCACAGACAGCCGTTTACGACAGTACAGATCAAGTCTATCGTCAAATAATGACGAAGATTGTATTTCATAAACAAGGCGAAGATTTCGTCCGAATAGAGTCCGAAGGTCACACGGGCTTCGCAAATAGCGGTGAAGATATCGTGTGTGCGGCATTGTCGGCTCTCCTGCAAGGAGCGGCGCTCGGCGTCCTAAAAGTGGTGGGAGTTCCGGCGGAATACCGCGTGGACGAGAAGAAGGGGAGTTTGCTCCTCGCGATCCCGACCTCGATCGGCGACGCTGAGAAGCACGATTGCAATGTGATCCTTAGGACCCTTCTTGCAAGCGTCTCGGATCTTCAAGAAGGCTATTCGGAGTACATTGAAGTGGAGGTAAAGTGATATGTTTATCAAATTGCAACTGTTCGCCCACAAGAAGGGCGTAGGTAGCTCGAGAAACGGCAGAGACAGTGCGGCGCAAAGGCTCGGTACCAAGCGCGCGGACGGTCAGTTTGTTCTCGCGGGAAATATCCTCGTGAGACAGAGAGGCACCAAGATCCATCCCGGCATCAATGTCGGTAGGGGCAAGGATGACACCCTCTTTGCACTGATCGACGGCATCGTCCGTTTTGAGAGAGTCGGCAAAGACAAGAAACAGGTCAGCGTATACGCGAAAGCGGAGTAACCTGTTCGATTTATGCACCGAAGAGACCGCGCGATATTGCGCGGTCTTTTATCGGGGACATGGAAAAAGCGAAATAGAGATTGACTTCTCTTGAAATAGCGCTTACAATATCAATATGCGGGAGTCGTTCAATGGTAGAGCACCAGCTTCCCAAGCTGGCTTTCGCGGGTTCGATTCCCGTCTCCCGCTCCAAAGGCGCTCGATCAAAATCGAGTGCTTTTTATTACTTGATCGGGAATCGAATAGGGAGCCACGAGCGAAGAGAGTGCTCGCGGGGCGAGGGAAAAGGCTATGATGCCTTTTCAGCGGGTAGGCCCGCACAGGCGGGGATTCCCGTCTCCCGCTCCAAAGGCGCTCGATCAAAATCGAGTGCTTTTTATTACTTGATCGGGAATCGAATAGGGAGCCACGAGCGAAGAGAGTGCTCGCGGGGCGAGGGAAAAGGCTATGATGCCTTTTCAGCGGGTAGGCCCGCACAGGCGGGGATTCCCGTCTCCCGCTCCCCGAAGAAGTCCTTTTTTACGATTCAAAAGAGAACTTCTTCAATGATATCCGTTCCTGTCGGAACGGATGATATATGCTACGCATATGATATACCCTACGGGTATGATATACGCCGGTGGCGTATGAAGGAGAGGTATAAAAGATGAATTATAAGGTGATCAATAAAGACACGTATTATCGCAAGGGTGTATATCGCCGCTTTACCGAGGATTGTAAATGCTCCGTTTCTATGACAGCACGGATCGACGTAACGAAGCTTGTTGATCATTCCAAAAGAATGAACACGAAATTCTATATCAACTTTTTGTTTATTCTTTCTAAAGTCTTAAACTCTCGCGATGATTATAAAATGGATTATCGGTACAATACCGATGAATTGGTTTGCTATGATGTTATCAACCCAACGCATTATATTTTTCACGAGGACACGGAAACCTGCACACCGGTTTATTCCGAGTACTGCGAGAACTATGAAATCTTTTATCAAAACACAATGACGGATATTGAGAAAGCAAAAGAAACAAGGGAATTCGGACTTGATGATAAAAACCATCCGAATTGGTTTGACGCTTCTTATATCTCATGGATCTCATATGATTCACTGCATTTGGAGCTGCCTGACGGATATTTGTATTTTCCGCCGATTGTCAATTGGGGCAGGTACCGTGAAGAAAACGGCAAATTCATGATGCCGGTCACCGTTCGTTTGAATCACGCAATTGCAGATGGATTCTTGATCGCAAATGTTTTTCGTTTGTTGCAAAAGGAAATAGAAGAGTTTGTAAAAAGAGTAGATAATGAACAGATTGTGACACGGTGACCGAAGGGCGTTGCATCACGCCCATTTGACCGTCGTGGAAGGATCGGGGCATTGGTTCCATACCGAAGCGCAATGGGCGGCGTTGCGCGATTGGATCACGAAAAATTCTCTTTCCGAGGGATTGATTTGAAATAGCCCTTCCTTTCTTGCTCGGAATATGGTAAACTGAATCTATGGTACACATCGGAAACTCTTGGGATGAATTGCTCGCGAAGGAGTGGAGTATGCCTTATTATAAGGATCTCCGCACCTTTCTCGCCTCAGAATACCGCACACAGACGGTCTATCCGCCGATGGACGATATCTTCAATGCCTTCAAACTCTGCGCTTATGAGGACGTGAAGGTCGTGATCCTCGGGCAGGACCCATATCACGGACCGGGGCAGGCGCACGGGCTCGCTTTTTCGGTGAAAAAGGGGGTAGAGGTCCCGCCTTCTCTGAAGAATATTTATAAAGAGCTTTCGTCGGATATCGATTTCGTGCCGCCCGAGCACGGCTTCCTCGAGAGTTGGGCGAGGCATGGCGTCTTCCTGATGAATGCCACGTTGACCGTTCGTCGTGGACAGCCTTTGTCTCATCGCGGCAAGGGGTGGGAGACTTTCACCGATCACGTGATCTCTCTCTTATCCGCGCGTGAGAAGCCGATGGTCTTTCTGCTGTGGGGATCCAACGCACGAAGCAAGCGCTCTTTGATCGACGCTTCTCGCCACTTGGTCCTCGAAGCGCCGCATCCCAGTCCATTATCTGCATTTGCGGGCTTTTTCGGCTGTAGACATTTCTCCAAAGCAAATGCCTTCCTGAAGGCGCATGGGGAGGAGATGGATTGGAGCATCGATTGAGTCGTTGACATCCCCGATAGGGCATGATACAATGGAATTATGAGTATGGAAAAGCCGATTGTTTGTGAAAATACCACCGTATATGATTTCCGCGCGCACTGCCGATTTAATTCTTTGATGATCGGCTTCACGCAGTGGATGATTTATGTTGCTTCGATGTTGCTCGGCGTGCTCTTGGTCGTGACATTCTTCTTGCTGAAGGCACCTGTCGTGCTGATCTTCGGCATCATCATTTTGGCGCTTATCAATTTGATGAAGTTCGTCTTCCAGCCGCTTTCACTTAAGAAGACTTTCGGACAGATCATCGCGCTTCGCGGTCAGCTCGTATTCATATTCCGCTTCCATGATGAAGGTTTCGACGTTCTCTGTCGCAGTGAGAAGGGGGATCAGAGCGTTGAGGTCTCTTACGAATTGTTGAAGAAGATCATCGAGACCAAGGAAGAGTTCCTCTTCGTGACCAAGCAGAATACTGCTTTTTACGTGAGGAAAGATCCCGATTACGAGTATGAAACGGGAGAGCTGTCCAAGCTCCTCTCCAAGTACGAGAACTACCGTTATCGCGGGCGTAAGCCGGAGGCGGCGAGCGCAAACTGATTCCCTTGTCAGTCCCTTGGCGATTGCTGAAAAGCAGTCGCTTTTTTTATGGAGGGAAGGGTAGGATTACTTGACAATTCCTTTCAGATGCAATAGAATAAAAAAGCAAAGTAGATAAGCTGCGTAAAGTGTCGCAAAATGGGACGTTGTTTGCGAACGAAAGGGAAACCTGCGGTGGCTTGTTGCGTTCGTTGTGGAATAGAAGTATTTTTCAATGAACCTTCTTTGTAATAGGAGGTTTTTTTTATGAAGTTTACGACGAAGAATATCGCATATCTCGCGATATTGGTCGCGATCAACGTGCTGATGAATGTGCTGACCTTTACCGTGCCGGGGACAGGCGTCGCGCTCTCTTTTACCTACATTCCGACCTTTCTTGCCGGCTTTTATTTCGGACCGGGCGGGGGCTTCCTCGTGGGGGCGCTCGGCGACGTGCTCGGCTGGCTCATCAATTCTTCGGGCGGCGCTTGGCTACCTTTCCTGACTCTTTCCTCCGGATTGATGGGGGTGATTCCCGGACTGATGAGGCGGCTGCCCTTCAATCAGAAGTGGATCGTCGTTTTGAGTTACGTCGTCACGTATTTGCTGTGTAGCGTCGCGATCAATACCACGATCTTTTGGTACACCTACATCATGGGGAAGAAGACCTTCTGGGTGTACTTGATCGCGAGACTTCCCATCACTTTGATCGTGATGATCGCCAATTTGATCTTAAATATCATCCTAATGCCTTTCTTTGACAAACTGATCGCACCGCGCGTCAAGAAGGTGAAGTCCGAAGAATAGATTTACAGAATGGGAAGCTCCGTTTCGCTATGATTCTGCCGCGTGACGAGTTTTTTTTTGCTCCCGTGTGAGGGAGCTCTTTTTTTATTGTGACGAAGGAGCACTGCTTTTAGATCGGGAATGGGGCGGAAGACGAGGAGCAAACCCGCATAGACAAGGATGCCGACCAAGGTGGGAAATGCGGCGCGTAGGAAGACGCCCGATCCCCATTTGGAAAGAGGCAAATAACTCAATTTAACGAGTAATGCCGTGGGAAAGGAAAGCGCCATCGTGATCGCCGCCGGCCGAAAGATTCTGCCGTCATACGCACGCTTCTTCCATAAAAAGACCATGCCGAAAACGAAGTTAATCAGATGGAACCCGCATTCTCCCACGGAGAGGGCGTAGATTCCGATGAATCGCGGCAAAATGAGAACGGAGAGCACGAGGAAGAGGGCGGAAATGAGGAAGGACAAGAAGACCTTTCTTTCCTCTCCTAAGGAGTTTAAGGTGGTATTCAAGAGCCCGGAGAGGGCGGCAGGAATCACCATGCCGGCGGAGAAGGAAATGAATCTCCCCGCTTTCACATCTTTGAAGAGCAGTTCGCCGTAACACTCTCCCAATATAAGGAAGAGGGCGTAAAAGAGCACTGTGATGATGAAGATGAATAAAAGAGAATTGTTTACGCGCACGCGTAGATCCTCCCAACGCCCCGTCGCGGCAAGAGAAGCGGCTTCCGGCAGGATCACGACGGACAGCGCGCTCGTCAAGGCGAGGGGCGCGAAGAGAAGTGAGAACGCCATGCCGACAGCTCTTCCGTACTCTGCGGCGGCTTCGCCGGCAGATAATCCTCCTTTCATCAAGGCGGAAGGGAGTGCGATCGCGATGAAAGAAGAGATCAGTCCTGCGGCGACTCGCATACCTGTCACGGGCAAGCCCGATCGGATCAACATCTTCACGCCTCTCGGTTTGCGGAACCGTCCGCCTTTGATAAAGTACAGAATCAAGAGGATTGTCATTATGGCGTAATCCGTCACGAGAAAAGCGACGGCGATCGCCACGCTCTCCGAAAGGGCGATAAACGCGCTAGACAGGAAGGAAAGACAGGAGACGACCTTGATGATCTCTTCCAGTAGCTCCGTGACGCTGTAATCGAAGTATCTGCCTTTCCCCATGAAGTAACCGCGCAGGAGCTGATACATCACCGTACTGATCAAGCAGGGCAACAGAATGAAGAAGAGATCGGCACATCGTCCGTCCGAAAAAACGAAGCGCAGTTTTTTGCGGAAGAGGATGCATCCGAAGATCAGAAAGAGGGTGACGGCGAGGGAGAGAATCGTGGCACCCGTCATGACACCGTGCAGTTCCTCTTCACGGTTTTTTAAGGCGGTGAGTTCGGCTGTCTTGCGAGAAAGCATCAAGGGGACGCCCGATGCGGCAATGGTGCAGAAGAGTCCGAAGACCGAGATCGCCATTTGGAAGAGTCCGAGCACTTCCGCGCCAACGCGCCTCGACAGATAGATCTTAAAGAAGAATGAGATGATTCGCGTGACGATGGAGAAGAGCATGATGAGAAAGGTGCTTTTTTTGAGTGTTGCCATGATGCTATATGTATGAAAATGCCTCAAGAAATATAAGCACGGGGCGTGATTTCGACAGGGCATAAAAAGAGGCGCACCTCCCGTTTGGGAAATGCGCCGTGCCTTTATTATTGTCGCGAACGAGGCTTAATCTTTATACTCGTCGCGTGCGCTGCCGGTCTTCTCGGCGGATTCGGAACCGTCTGCCTTCTTATTCCTGTCGTAGCTCGCGCCTTTGCTTGCCACAGGGCTCTTCTTGGGACGGCGATATTTTCTGACGAGCCAGATCGCGATAACGGCGATCAAAGCGACGGCGATCACGATCGCGGTGATATAGGTCCAAAGAAGGGTGGTATTCAGAGACTTCTTCTCGGTGTCGTCACCGTCACCGCCTTCTTCGCTGGAAGATCCGCCGTTGTCATCGGCAGAGGTGTCGTCCTTGAGGAGGATATTGCGGCTACTCGCATAGAATTCCTTCGCAGCTTCGGTCTTGGTGATCACGTTGCCATTCTCGTCGGTCTTGATATTGCCATCGCTATCCTTCTCGACTTCGTCGGCAGCTGCGGTCGCAGCTTCGTATGCTTCTTTCTCGATCGGGGTGAGGCTCACGTTATCGATGAGGAAGAGACCTCTGATCTTGCCTTCGTTGCTATTCTCACCGAGGCGGAAGCAGAGATCTGCCGAGACGGAAGAGTCTTTGGTGTTCGACAGATAGAAGTTGTACTCTTTCCACTGGTTGTTGGTGTCGACTTCGATCTCGTAAGATTCGCTGTCTGCTTTGACGTAGACGAGCGCTTTCTTTCCGGTGGTGAGCTTGTCGGTGCGGACCAAGACGGAGAACTTATAGTAGCTTCCCGACTCGAGGCTGCCCGTCAAAGTGTACTGCTGATAATTTTTCTTGATGTTGTTGATGACCAAGAGATAATCGCCGAGGTCGCTGCGGTTGAAGATGCCTTCCTTCGTGAAGGAGATAGTCGTATCGCGGACTTCCGTCGTGGTCTCCTTGCCATCATCATCCGTCGTGGTCTCATCCTTTGCGATGCCGAGCTTGGTGAAGTCGTAGGTTTCTTTATAGAGGATACCCGAAACGATATTGTCATCGTCGTTCTTCGAGCTTCCGTTCTCTCCGTTGAGTCCGGTGGGCGCCACTGCCGTGCTGTCGGTGATGGACTTGTCGAAGGTGATGGTCGTGAACCTTGCGTAGTGAGAATCGGCTTTCTCGAGCTCTTCAAAGGTCTCCTTGTCAATCTCAGTCTTCGAGAAACTGTCGAAGAGCAGGGTGCCGCCGTAGAGGGCTTCCTTATTCCCCTTCTCGCCGTAATAGATCTCGAAGTAAGCGGAAACGGTGGAGAGACCGGTGCGGATGATGAAGTTGTACTCCATCCAACCGTTGGTCGCGACGACGGAGTAGGAGGGCATATCCACATTATAGGAAGAATTGGTGATATACACTTCACCCTTCGCGCCGTTGAGGCTTCTCGCATAGAAGGTCAAACGATAATACTTATTCGCATCCAAGCTGAAGGAGCTGGTCTTCAGAGCGGGCGTATTGCTGATATCACTATGCGTATTCTTCTTGTAACCGGATGCGGGATTGAGGGAGATCTGCTTGCCGTTCACGTAATTGGTGATGACGAGGAGGTTCGGCGCACCGAAATCCACCGGCATCTGCTTCGTGCTGTCGGATACGACGTCGGACCAGCCGTTCTTATCGATTCCCTTTTCGTAAATCGCCTCTTTGGTGAGTCCCACTGCACTCAGTTGCGCTTGATTCTGCACGTTGACGATGCCGGCGATAAGGTTGTTCTGCGAGATCTCGTCGGTGCGGATCGTGACATTGTACTTCTCACCCTTGATCATGGTGGAGGAGGCGAGCTTGATAGTCTTCTTGTCCTTGTCGATCGTGAAGAAAGTATTATAATCGCTTTCTTTTTCGAGGAGATAGGTCACTTTGCCGGTGACGGAAGCGGAAGAAGCGGAGTCACCTTCTTCGAAGACGACCTCTGCACTGTCCGTGCCTTCTGCCGATTTGGTGAGATCCACGTTCACGGTGTTGCCCTTCTTGGTGGTGATGACGATGCTGTAGGAGCCTCCCGTGAGAGTCTGCGTGACGGTATCGTTCGTCCAAGAGATCAGACCGTTCTCGATCTTGAAATACTTCGAGAAGTCGGAAGAGCTGACGGTGAACTTGAGCTTGCCGTCTAAGGTGATGCTCGTGATCTTGTCGAGGTCAATGGCTGAGATGTCTTCCGGCTTATCTTCCTCTTTCTTCTCGATGGTCAGAGCCTTGGTCTTCGTCTTGTTCGCGTCGGAGATCAAAGTGGTGCCGTAGCTGCTGGTAACGTTATTGGTCCAGCTGCTGTTGAGGGTGCCGAGCTGTACCTTACCGTCTTTATCGGTGGTTTTTAAGGAGCCGTCGGCATTGACTTCGGTATCAGAGAGATTGTAGCCGTTGAAGTCCCAGTTGGAGCTCGAAGTGGAATTGCTGCTCTTGCGCTCCAATTCGACTTTTTTGGAATAGTCGTCGGTGCCGACCTTGGAGTACTCGTCGTAGGTGAGCGTCTCGCAGTTGATGTCGGCGATGAGGAAAGCACCCTTCTGATAAGAGGAGGGATCGTAAGCCGTGCCCGATCCGTTGCTGATGACGAGATAGAGCTTCTTGTTGTCGTCCTCGTCGTAGAGGGAGGAGGGAGCGCCTTTGATATAGAAGACGTATTCCGCGTAATGATTGGTCAAATCATTGATATAGTTTGCGGTATTGACGGAGAAAGAATGCAATTCTTTATCTTCGGTCTCTTCCTTCTCCGACTCCTTCTCGCGCATCAATTTCAAGGTGACGTTCTTGCCATCCTCGAGGTCGACGGTCTTGATGAGGACGGAGATGCGATAGCAGACGTTCTGCGTGGCGGTGAAACGGGAATTCTGCGTCATCGAGTATGCCGTGGGATAGATGTTGTTCACGATGAGAACAGGGGAGATGGTGTAGGCGTATAAGGGGTTCGCATCCAGTCCGTAGGTTGCCTTCCAGTTGACGGTCTTTTCTGCGTCGCGGAGATCCTCGGAAGAGATGACTTTAAGAAGGTTCTCTTTCTCATTCGCCCTAACGCTGTCGATGGTGTCGAAGGTCCAATCTTCAGCGGTGGGGAGGGTCCCCTCCTTCACTGCGGCGAAAGCGGGGTAGGTTGTCGTGTCGGAATCCGCCCCGAGGTCAAGGAAACGGTACTCTGCATAAGCCGTGACGTCGGTCGGATAGTTAGCATTGACCGCGCCTTCGATATCTGCATAGGGATCGGTACGATCCACGACGAAGGACTCGTTGAGCTCGGTAACGGTGAGGCGATCGAAGTATGCCTTGCCCTGCGTGTAATCGGCGGAATCTTTATATCCGAGCCAGAGCTGGATCGAGAAAGATTTCATGAGATAAGTGTCGCCGAGCACGCGGAAGACCACCTTCTTCCAACCGTCGTTCTTCTCCGGCACGTCGGGAACGACGCGGGTGGTATTGATCACCGGAGAGGAGACCAAAGCCTTATCGTTTGTGGTATCGTAAAGCACGACACGAGCACCTTTCTTGCTGTAATCGGTAACGGACTGATCTTGATCCACCGTCGCCTTCACGTAGAGGGAAATCTCGTAGAGATGGGTGGGGGCGATCGTGATCACTTCCTTGCTCTGATAGTAGTAAGCGGACTGGGTGTATGCACCGTCGGAATTCGCTTTTGCGGAAATCATGAGGATGTGTGCATCTTTGCTGCCGGAGGGAAGACCGGGGGCGGCGCCGTAAAGAGTGGTCTTGGCGGAATCCCAGTTTTCCGCGGAGATGATACCGCTGTCAATGTAGGTGGTGGAAGCGCCCGAAGTGCTCTTGCCCTCCCAAGCGATGGGGGATTCGTAATTATTCTCGGTGCTGGAATACTGGTAATAATCGAACTCGCCGTTCGGATAGCGCAGGGTGCCGGTCTTGTTCGCGGCGTCTGCTTTTACAGCGAGGTAATCGGCTTTCTTGATCTTCTCTGCCTTGACGTTGTTGAAGAAAGCGTAGCCCGCGACTTTGTCGCCGGCGTATCCGAGAGAGAGGAGAACGGTCACCGTTTCGCTCTTCTTGGTAGAGGCCTCGAAGTAAATGGTGTAGGTCTTGAACTCGTCAGTATTGTTGATCGCGTCGAAAGCGACGTAGCCGTTATCCGAATAGACGCGGAAGGTCGCGCCGCCCATCGGCACGTTCTGCACCTTGATCTCGGCGGATACCTTGTAGTAGCCGTAGGAATCGGTGGTGAAGGTGTTCGTATAACCGTACACGTTGCCGGCTTCGGTCTTGTTGTAGATCATCAGGACTTTATCCTCGGTAATCTTGCCGAAGGGGTTCACGTCGCCCCATGCCGAGCTGTGATCCTTGAAGTCCGATCCGGTGCTGATAACGCCCTTCACGGAATCGTCGTCGGTGGTCACACCCGAAACGGTATACGTCGACCAGTTAGACGGCGAAGAAGGATAGGTCGTCGTGGACGAAGTCTTTGAGAAATCGCCGTTCGTGATGAGTCCGGTATCGGAAGAGGTGGACTCGGAGGTGTCTTCGGGTGTCTCTTCTTCGGTGGGAGTATCCGTACAGGCGAATGCCGTCAGCATAACCGCGAAGGAAAGCATCAGAACGATAAGGATGAGTAGATAGTTCTTGATAGTAGATTTTTTCATTTAATCATCTCCGATTAAAATTTTGTTCTTAACTATTCTAATATATAACAGGAAAATTAGCAATCGATTTTTCCATTTAGTTTTATAAAATAAAAATAATTATTCTATAATGGTTTGTTCGTCGGTAAGTCGCATCTTAAGAGATCGTGCCGTCCGGTTCCTTCGTGATTTCGGTATCGAGAATCGGGAAAATGGGAATAGTATTTTCGTGGCAGAGCATGGTGAGAAAGAGAATGGGAAAAGAAACATAAGGAAGCTGAAGAGGGCGGTTGCGGGAGTTGCGGCGCTTATCGCGGGACTTGCGAATGGGTTCTTCGGCGGAGGAGGCGGTACCTTGGTCGTGCCGACGCTTCGTAAGTTGATGGATTGCGAGGAGAAGAAATCGCACGCTACCGCCATCGCCGTGATGCTACCCGTTTCGATGATATCGGGCGCGGCGTATCTCTTGCGTGGTGTGAGGGATTTATGGGCGACTTTGGAGGTTGGGAGTGGGGTGATCGTCGGCGGCGTGATCGGTGCGGTCATGCTTCGGAAGGTGCCGAAAGGGTTTTTGACCGGTCTGTTTTATCTCGTGATGATTTATGCGGGGATTCGATTTGTGAGGGGATGAAGGCTTTTCTTTTGGTCCTCTGCGGAATTGCGGGTGGCGTGATCGGCGGGATGGGACTTGGTGGCGGCACCTTGCTTATTCCTCTCTTGACGATGGGGATGCACTTGCCGGCGGAGCTAAGCGCCGAACTGAATCTTCTCTCATTCGTGCCGATGTCAGTCGTGACGGTGATCCTTCACGCGAAGAAAAAGATGATCGAAGGGAGGAAGGCGATCTATTTGATTGCCTTCGCTTCCGTCGGCGCGATTGCCGCGGCTGTCACGATAAAATTCATTTCCGCCGAATTCCTAAGGCGGGGGTTTGGGTGGTTCTTGATCTCGATCGGATCGCTCTCTTTTCTTTCGGATATTGTCGCTCATTTTCGTAAAAAGAAGGGAGAATGATATTACACATATAGAATATTACATTTGTGCAGAAAATGTCATTTTTTATAATAAATATGGAAAATCAATAAAAAATAATATATTTTGATATTTACACGAGCGCGGGAATATGATATATTTATTTAGTAATATGGGGGTATAAGATTGAAGTTCACCTTTAGACGCGGGGTGCATCCCGCGGGAAACAAAGAGATTACAAAGGATCTGCCGCTTGAGGATTTTCCCACGCCGGAGATTGTTTCCATACCCTTATCGCAGCATATCGGCGCACCTGCCACTCCCGTCGTCGAGATCGGAGATCATGTCTCGGCGGGGACTTTGATCGGGAAAGCGTCCGGTTTCGTTTCTGCGAATGTTTATTCCTCGGTCAGCGGTACCGTAAAAGAGCTTGCGGTTAAACGCACGCAGATCGGGTCCCAGTGTACTCATGTGGTGATTGAGAACGACGGCTTGTATGAAGAGGCGACTCTCGCCCCTCTCTCTCCCGTTACTGCGGAAGGAGTCAAGACTCGCGTTGCGGAAGCGGGCATCGTCGGTATGGGCGGCGCCACTTTTCCCACACACGTCAAGCTCTCTCCCCGCACGCCTGTCGACGTCCTCATTATCAACGGCGCGGAGTGCGAGCCTTACATCACTTGTGACTATCGCCTTTGCATCGAGAAGACGGAAGAGATTTTCAAGGGTGTGGATTTTATGATGCTTGCGCTCGGCGTGGAGCAGGCGTATATCGGCGTGGAGGATAATAAACCCGATGCGATTTCCGCGCTTCGTGCCTTTGAGAGTGATCGTATCAAGGTGATTCCTTTGGTCACCAAGTATCCGCAGGGCGCCGAGAAGCAGCTCATTTACGCCATCACCAAGAGAGTCGTTCCCGAGGGAGCGCTCCCTTCCGACGTGGGCGCCGTGGTGGATAACGTACATACCGCTTTCTCGATTTACGAAGCGGTTGCCCTCGGGAAGCCGAGTTATATGCGTGCGATGACCGTTTCCGGTAGGATGGTATCCCGTCCCGGCAATTTCTTCGTGAGAAACGGCGTGTCGTATGCGGATATCGCCGCATATTGCGGTGCGTCTGAGGAGACGGTGAAGGTGATCGGCGGTGGCCCGATGATGGGCTTCGCGCAGGCGGACCTGACTCCCTGTACCGGAAAGGGCAGTTCTTCTCTCCTTTTCTTGAATCATGATGAAATCTCGGATGGAGACAAGCCTATTTCCGCTTGTATCAATTGCGCTTCTTGCGCCGCGCATTGTCCGATGCGACTGATGCCGATGTTTATCGAGAGAGCGGTGGATGCGGAGGACGCAGAGCGCGCCAAATCCCTGCATGCGATGAGCTGCTTGGAATGCGGTTGTTGCGCCTACGTTTGCCCCGCGTGCCGTCCCTTGGTGACGAGTATGCGTCGTGCGAAGAAGCTCATAAAGGAAAAGGGGGTGTGAGATGAGTAAATACATCGTGTCTTCCTCTCCCCATATCGCGAATAACCGCACCGTTTTCGGCATCATGGCGGAAGTGCTCATCGCACTCATCCCCGCGGTGGTCGCTTCGGTGTATTTCTTCGGCTTTTACGCACTTTTTCTCGAGATCCTTTCGGTTGGTTCCGCGATCGGAGCGGAAGCTTTGTTCAATCGCATCACCAAGCGTGAACAGACGATTCAAGACGGTTCCGCGGCGGTGACGGGGCTTCTTCTCGCATTGAATTTGCCCGCGTCTGTGCCTTTCTACGTGCCGATTATCGGCAGCGCCTTCGCGATCATCTTCGTGAAGATGCTTTTCGGCGGTATCGGCAAGAATTTCGCGAATCCCGCGATCGTCGGCAGAATCTTCCTTTTGCTTGCTTGGGCGGCGCTCATGACCTCTTTCGTGAAGCCCATTCAGTGGGGACAAGGTGAAGCCTTCAAGTATTTCCGTTGCATTTTGCGCGGCGCGAATGGGTTCAAAGACGTGGCGGCGGTGACGACCGCGACCCCTCTTGAGAATCTGACCAAGATCGGAGTGGAGAGTAAAGAGCTCATGCCGATGTTCCTAGGCTATATCGGCGGATCACTCGGTGAGACCAGTGTGCTAGCCCTCTTGATCGGCGGCGTGTATTTGATTGTGCGTCGCATCATTGATTGGCGCGTTCCCGTGACCTTTATCGGGACGGTTGCCGTCTTTTCTTTGATTTACGGCGCGGCGACGGGACATTCTGCTTCGTTGGTATTGCCTTCCGTGCTCGGTGGCGGACTCTTCCTCGGCGCCTTCTTTATGGCGACGGATTATTCCACCACGCCGAATACCAAGATGGGGCTCGCGCTCTTCGCTTTCGGGTGCGGATTGATCACTTCGTTGATCCGTTTCTTCGGGAATTACCCCGAAGGGGTATCCTTTGCGATCCTCATCATGAATATCGTCACGCCCTATATCGATAAGGCGATCAAGCCTCGTCCCTTCGGCTACGTGAAGAAGAAGTCGGAAGGAGGTCGGAAATGAAGAAGAGTCTCGGATACGAAATCTTCATGACAGCCCTCGTCCTCGTGATCATCGCCGGTGTGGCGGGCGCGGTGCTCGGACTGGTGAATTACTTCACCGTGGTGGATGAGAATCAGCTCTTCCTCGACAAAGCGACCGCGGTGTACGACGGCGCGCTGAAAGAGTATAAAGAGCCTTCAGGCATCTCGCAGAGTTTGACTTTCGAGGGCGGAGACGTCCTGCGCATTTGTGTCCCCGAGAAGGAGACGGAGGATGACGTCTACGTGATTTTGGCGGAAGGAGAGGGCGCCTACAAGGGGACCCTCCAAATCCTCGTGAATATCACGAACGGCAAGATCGTCAAGATCGCGAAATACGAGGCGAACGAGACGCCGGGTCTCGGCAGTAAAGCGCTGGAAGAAGGGTATTTCAGACAGTATTACGGTAAGGAAATCACACCCGATTTCCCCGGATTCAAACTGGTTAAAGGCGCGGCGAATATGCCGGACGACGTGAAGGCTGTCAGTGGCGCAAGTAAAAGCAGTACGGCGGTGACGAACGCGGTGAATGCCGCGGTGCACTGGTATCAGGCGAGAGCGATGAAGGGAGGGAAGCAATGAGAAAGGACAAATTGAATATCCTTACCAACGGCATTGTGAAGAGCAATCCTACCTTCCGTCTCGTGCTCGGCACCTGTCCCACCCTTGCCGTGACCACACAAGCGATCAATGGTCTCGCGATGGGCGCGGCGGTTACCTTCGTGCTTTTGTGCTCGAACGTGATGATTTCACTCTTAAAAAGAGTGATCCCCGATCGCGTCAGGATCCCCGCTTTCGTCGTGATCATCGCCACATTCGTGACGGTAGTGCAGATGGTGATGCGGAAGTTCCTGCCTTCACTCTACGAAGCGCTCGGCGTATTCCTGCCATTAATCGTCGTGAACTGTATCATTCTCGCGCGTGCGGAGGCATTTGCTTCCTGTAATCCGGTGGCGGACAGCGCGTTAGACGGTCTCGGCATGGGACTCGGCTTCACGTGTAGCTTGACACTTATCGGTATCGTCAGAGAGTTCCTTGGTGCAGGTTCTTTCTTCGGACTGCCCATCGGTTCGCTCGGAAATGTGTCCATGACCATCTTCATTCTCCCTGCGGGCGGGTTCCTCGTATACGGGACCTTGATGGCTCTTGTGAATTTCCTGATGCGCCTGTCGGAGAATCGTAAATTCGAGGCGGAGAAAAAGACTCTTCTCAAGAAAGATGAGACGAAGGAGGTGGGCGCATGAATCCCTATTTCGTCATCATCATAGGCGCGATTTTCGTCAATAACTTCGTGCTCAATCAATTCCTCGGTATTTGCCCCTTCTTGGGCGTCTCCAAGAAAACGAATACCGCGCTTGGCATGGGCTTCGCTGTCATCTTCGTGATGTCCATCGCCTCGGTCTTCACCTATCTCGTGAATGAGTTCGTCCTCGTGAAGTTCGGACTGGAATATATGAAGACCATTGCATTCATCTTGATCATCGCCGCTCTCGTGCAGTCGGTGGAGATCGTGATCAAGAAGTTCAGTCCCTCTCTGTACAGCGCTTTGGGCGTCTATCTTCCCTTGATTACGACCAACTGTGCGGTGCTCGGCGTCGCGCTCTTGAATGTCGAGAAGGCGTATAATCTCGTGCAATCCTTCTTGAACGGCGTCTTTGCGGGCGTTGGCTTCACCCTTGCGATCGTCTTGCTCGCAGGTGTCAGAGAGAGGATCGTCCCGAAAAACGTGCCGGAGTCCTTCCGTGGATTCCCGATCACCTTGATCGCTGCGGCGATCTTGAGTATGGCGTTCAGTGCATTCTCCGGAATGTTCGGGATCGTGTAAGGAGGGGAATATGTTGCTTTCGACTTCGCTTCCTTTGGCTATCGTGATTCCCGCCGCGGTATTGATCGTGATCGCGGCTGTCTTTGCAGTGCTCCTCGCCTTCCTCGGTCGTAAGCTCGAAGTGAAGCGCGACGAGAAGGTCGTGCAGGTGGAGAGCTTGCTCTCCGGTGCGAATTGCGGCGGCTGCGGATATGCGGGCTGCAGTGCCTTCGCAGAGGCGCTTGCGAATGGGAAGGCGGATCTCTCCGCTTGCAACGCGACGAGCAAAGCGAATAAGGATAAAATCGCGGCGATCCTCGGCACGGTGAATGACGGAGAGGAGATGTCCTTCGTCGTCTGCTGTAACGGCGGAAGTGCTTGCGAGGATAAATACGATTACCACGGCTACGGCGATTGCGCCTCAATGGAGCTTCTCGCCGGTGGGCGTAAGGCGTGTCCCGTCGGGTGTATGGGCGCGGGTACCTGCGTGAAACACTGCGATCACCACGCTTGTTCAATCGGCGATAAAGGATATGCTTCGATTCGCGAGGATCGTTGTACCCTCTGCGGCAAGTGCGCGAAGTCCTGTCCCAAGGGATTGATCAAGAAAATCCCCGCAAGGGCGAAGGTCTATGTGGCGTGCTCCAATCACGCGAAAGGGAAGGACGTTCGTTCCTACTGTAAGGGCGGATGTATCGGCTGCGGGATGTGTATGCGTAATTGTCCCGAAGGAGCGATCACCGTCGTGGATAATCTCGCGGTGATCGATTACGCGAAATGTATCGGGTGCGGCGCTTGCGTGGCAAAGTGCCCGTCAAAATGTATCAAAACAAGAGAAGAATGACAATCAGACTATGAAACAGGAGGCAATGAGACAGATATGGAAAAGATAGCGATTATCGATTTGGGTTCCAGCACGGCGCGTTTGGTTCTCGTGAATATACTGGAAGGAGGTTATTTCGTCGTCTTCGACGAGCTGAAAGAGAATGTCAGGCTCGGGCAAGACATGGACGAAGACGGATTCTTGCGTCCCGTTCGTATCGAACAGACCAAGAAGACCTTGCAGATGTTCCGTCGATTCTGTGATTCCAATGGAGTCGAGAAGATCTTCGCGTTCGCTACCGCGGCAGTTAGGCGTGCCAAGAATCAGAAGAGTTTTCTCGAAGAGGTATCCGTTACTTGCGGCATCAAGCTCCGCGTGCTGAGTGCGGCGGAAGAAGCGCAGTACATCTATACCGGCGTCATCAACTCCATGGACGTCCCCAAGGGACTCATCGTGGATATGGGCGGCGGTAGCACCAAGCTCGTCTATTACAATCGCAAGACCATTCTCGAGCAGGTTACCTTGCCTTTCGGTGCGGTGACGTTGACCGATATGTTCAAAGGGCAGGATCTTCTCCCCGAAGAGCGTGCGGAGCGCATCGAATCGACCGTTCGCGCCCATCTCAACGAGGTGGAATGGATCAAAGATCTCGACCCCGACACCCAGTTTATCGGCGTCGGCGGTTCTTTCCGCAATCTCGGCAAGATCAGTCGCCGTATCAAGAAGTATCCCTTGAACGTAGCGCACGGTTATACCTTGGAAACGAGTGAGTTCAATGCGATCTACGACACGATCAAGACCCTTCCGCTCGATCGCACGATGAAGATCAAGGGATTGTCCAGTTATCGCGCGGACATCTTCCCGAGCGCGCTTGCCTGTATCAGTCAAATCGTGAATGGATGCGGATTCAAAAATATCATGATCAGCGGATGCGGTATGAGAGAGGGCGCGATGTTCAAATACGCCGTTCCGACGGTCTCCGAGAAGCCCATATCCGATATCCTCGGTTACAGCTTGAATACCCTCGTCAAGCATTTCGATTTGAACGAAGATCATGTGCGTCATATCATGGATCTCTCGATGCAGGTTTTCAAGCAGCTCAAGGTCTTACATAAATTGCCCCGTATCTACGTGAAGGTGCTCCGCGCGGCGGCAATGCTGCACGACGCAGGCACGACGATCAAATTCTACGATCATCAAAAGCACTCCGCTTATATCATCCTGAACAGCAATATTTACGGGCTCTCGCACCGTGAGATCGTGATGGCGGCGTTTGTCGCTTCCGCACACAAGGACGGCGTGCCCTTCTTGGAAGATATGGCAAAATATCAAAATATGCTTACGGAGGAAGACATCGACGCCGTGAAGAAGCTGGGTATCGTCTTGAAGATCGCGGAGAGTTTCGACAGGAGTATGAGCGGAATCATTACCGGTTTGACCTGCGATATCCTCGGCGACAGTGTGATCATGAAGACCATCACCGAGAATCACGCCGATTGCTCTCTTGAGATCAGCGACGCCTTGACCTGTAAGACGGAGTTCAAAGCCTACTACGGCAAGAATCTCGAGATACTGTAAAATAACTCGTCGCCTTAACGTAAAAAAGTCACCCTGCGTGGGTGACTTTTTTGATGAATTGATCGTTTATTAATCCAAGACGCGAACGCGAAGCGCGAAAGCTTTGAGCGATGCAAGCTGCGCGTCGGTAGGCGCGGCGTCGAGATCGGCGATCACGTAAGCGACGTCACCGCGAAGGGCGGAAGCGATTTTGCAAGCGCCGAGAATGGCTTTCGCCTTTTCTTCCGCTTGCGCGTCTTTCGCAAGAAGGGTCACTCTGACTTTGCCCGTGCGGGGAAGAGAGAGGGCGGGGCAGTTTACGCTGTTCTTGATATTTCCGTTTTCGATGAAATCCTTGAGCTCTGCAGATGCCATGACCGCGCAGTTGTCTTCCGCTTCGGGAGTGGAGGCGCCGAGGTGGGGAATGGTGATGATCTTGTCAGAAACGCCGATCACGGCGGGCATCGGGAAATCGGTCACGTACTTCTTGACCTTGCCGGAAGCAAGCGCCGCGAGCATCGCATCGTTATCCACGAGTTCGCCGCGCGCACAGTTAATGAGGCGCACGCCGTCCTTCATCTTCTCGATGGATTGCGCGTTGATCATCCCTTTGGTCTGATCGTTGTAGGGGAGATGCAAGGTGATGAAATCGCTTGTTGCGAAGAGGACGTCGAGATCCTTGGTGAAGAGGAGCTCCTCGCTGATGCTCTTCGCCTTTTCTTCGGTAAAGAAGGGATCGTAGCCAACCACTTTCATCCCGAGTGCAAGTGCGGCCTTCGTGACGAGGGCGCCGATCGCGCCGAGTCCCACCACGCCGAGGGTCTTGCCAAAGATTTCCGGTCCGACGAAGGCTTTCTTCCCGCTCTCGACCTGCTTGGCTGCGTCATCCTGACCCTTGAGTCCGGAGGCGAAAGCCACGCCGCCGAGCACGTCACGGCAGGAGAGGAGCAGGGCGCAAATCACGAGCTCTTTAACCGCATTGGCATTCGCGCCGGGGGTGTTGAAGACCACCACGCCGCTATCGGTCATCTTGGGAAGAGGAATATTGTTTACGCCTGCACCCGCGCGCGCGACGGCGACCAAAGAAGGATTGATCGGATATTCGTGCATCGCCGCACTGCGTACGAGGATGCCGACGGGATCCGCCGCATCGTCCGAGACGGCGTAGGTTGCTTTGTCGAGGTTGGTATAGATCAGATCGCTGATCGCATTGAGTTTCTTGATCTCGTACATGAGTGTCTCCTTATTTATTCTCCAACTCGAATTTCTTCATGAAGGAGATGAGTTTCTTGATGCCTTCCACCGGCATTGCATTGTAGATCGAAGCGCGCATACCGCCCACCAGTCTGTGACCTTTGATGGAGACGAGACCTTCCGCCGCGGCTTCTTTCACGAACTTCGCGTCGAGCTCTTCGGAACCTGTCACAAAGGGGACATTCATGATGGAACGATCTTCCTTATTCACGTAGTTCTTGAAGAGGTCGCTGTTGTCGATGAAATCGTAGAGCATTGCCGCCTTCTCTTCGTTGATCTTATTGATAGCGGAGATGCCGCCCATCTTCTTGATGTGGCGAAGGGTCAGCATCGCGATATAGATGCTGAATGCAGGCGGGGTGTTGTAAAGGCTGTTCTTATCCGCCTGCGTCTTATAGGCAAGCATCGTGGGGCAGATGGGAAGCTCCTTGCCGATGAGGTCCTTGCGAACGATGACCACGGTGAGTCCTGCGGCACTGATATTCTTTTGCGCGCCGGCATAGAGGAGACCGAATTTGCTCACGTCGATGTCGCGGCTCAGGATCTCGCTGCTCACGTCAGCCACGAGAGGACAGGGGGTCTCGGGGAATTCCTTCCAACGGGTGCCGAAGATAGTATTATTGCTAGTAATATGTACGTAAGAAGCGTCCTTGCGGAAAGAGTCGATCGTCACCTTGGGAATGTAGGTGAAGGTCTTGTCTTCCGAAGAGGCGGCGAGAGCGATGTCTCCGTACTTCTTCGCCTGCTTGTAAGCAAGGTTCGCGAAGTTGCCGGTGACGACGTAGTCTGCTTTGCCGGTCGCGGAGATCAGGTTCAGAGGAATGGCGTCAAACTGCTGACTGGCACCGCCTTGGAGCAGGAGAACCTGATAATTTTCGGGAACTTTCATGAGCTCGGTGAAAAGGGCGAGACACTCGTTATGGATGCCGTCGTACACCTTGGCGCGATGGCTCATCTCGGTCACACTCATTCCGCTGTTCTCGTAATCGAGGAAGGAACTCTGCGCCTCTTTGAGCACGTCTTCAAACAGCATGGAAGGTCCTGCGGAAAAATTATAAACTCTCATATTGCTTCTCCTTGTGTGTTTATCATTTTCTAATATATTTTATATCATAGCCTTATGAAACGCAACTATTGTTTGACACATTTACTTTACAATTTCACAAGAAAGCGTATTCATTCGGAGATGGTGAAAAATTTACTCTCAAATTAAGGAGCTTCAAGGGAGAAAATCGAGAAAAAAGGAAAAGAAAAGGCGGGGAAATCAAGCGGATCTCCTCGCCACTATATAGATTCTTCCTTTTGACACTTTGAAGGAATGTCTTTTAGATTTTGGCGAGAGCGAGCTCTTTCTCCGCCACGTGATAGTTCGTGCTGTAATAAGAGAGCAGGGTGCCGATATCCGACCAATAGCCATTCATGATCTTGGCATAGATCTGTCCCGGGATGGTGGGGAATATATCGCGAGCGAAATCCTGAAACCCTGAAGGTATTTTTTTAAGAATCTCCTTTTTGAAGACATAGATCCCAGTGGAAACGATATTGCTGATGGGGAGAGAGGGTTTTTCGATGAAAGAACGCACCTTTCCCGCACCGTTTAAGAGCATCACGCCGAAAGAGGATGGATCCTCCACCCGCGTCGCGGCGATGGTCGCGAGTTTCCCGTGTTTTCTGTGGAAGTCGATGAGCTCGGTGAGGTCGAAATCGGTGTAAGCGTCTCCCGAGATCACGAGGAAATCCTCTTGAAATCCTGCGGCGGCACCCTTCACACCTCCTGCCGTACCGAGAGGCTCTCTTTCCACGATATAATGCAATGTCACACCGAGATCTCTGCCATCGCCGAAAGCCTCGGTGATTTTATTCGCCATATATCCCAAAGTGACGGAAATATCGGTGATTCCGTGCTTTTTCAAGAGCTCGATGATGTAACGCAAGATCGGCTTGTCGATGATGGGCATCAGGGGTTTTGGAGAATGGTCTGTGAGTGGGGCGAGTCGAGTACCTTTCCCGCCCGCCATGATTACTGCTTTCATAGGCGCCTCCTTGGTAGGTAGTATGTCGTGCTCTCCTCGAAATATGCGGCAGAAGGTGGAATGGATCGCCGCTTTCTCTTTTCCGCAAAGCCGATGATTTCCTCCCTTTTTCTTCCTTTTTTCGCGAAGAATCTTCGGATAAACGCGGCAGAAAACTTGACGGAAAAGTTATTTAGACGATATAATATACAAAAATACTATCGCGTAAAGCGTTTTATACATTTGGGAGTAATATGGCTAAGAAATTGAAAATAGGTTTTTTGGGCGGCGTAGGTGAGATCGGCAAGAATATGACCGTGATCGAATACGGTGACAGTATCATCGTGATCGACGCGGGATTGACCTTCCCGTCCGAGGAGATGCTCGGTGTGGACGTGGTCATCCCGGACTTCTCCTATTTGGTTGAGAATAAAGAGAAGGTCAAGGCAGTGATCTGCACCCATGGACACGAGGATCACATCGGCGCGATCCCCTATCTCTTTCAGGTTATCGATAACCCGACGATCTTCGGCAGCACGCTGACCCTCGGGTTGATCCGCGCGAAGCTTGAAGAGTTCGGGATCAAAGCGAAGATGAAGACGGTGACGCCGGGCAGTGAGATTTCCATCGACTGTTTCAAGGTGAAGTTCTATAAAGTTTGCCACTCCATCGCGGGGGCGCTCGCCGTCGCGATCGACACGCCGCAAGGGGTGATCTTCCATACCGGCGACTTCAAGATCGATCACACCCCCATTGATAATGAGCAAATGGATTTCGCCGCGCTTGCGGAGCTCGGGAAGAGAGGGGTGAAACTCATGCTCTCCGATTCCACCAATGCCGAGAGACCGGGGCACACCATCAGTGAACGCAAGGTAGGGGAGAGTATATCTCGTATCTTTGCGGCGCATGCCGGTAGGCGCATCATCGTGGCGACTTTCGCTTCCAATCTGCACAGGATCCAGCAGATTCTCGATATCGCCGCCATGAACGGCAGACGGGTCGTACTCAGCGGTCGCAGCGTCATCAAGGTGGTGGAGCTCGGTAAGACCCTCGGCATTTTGCATTACGACGATAATTTGATCGTAAATGAGAACGCGATGAAGAAGATTCCGCCCGAAAAACTCTGCATCATTTGCACCGGATCTCAGGGCGAGAGAGTCAGCGCTTTGACCCGTATGGCGGCGGGAGAGCATCCCTCCATCACGGTGGGTATCAAGGATACCGTCATCATTTCCGCGAGTGCGATTCCGGGAAATGAGAAGAGCATTTACAACGTAATCAACAGCTTGTACCGCCTCGGCGCTGAAGTGATTTATTCCGCGATTGAGGACGTGCACACTTCGGGGCACGCCCATCAAGAGGAGCTCAAGATGATGCTCTCCTTGATCAACCCCAAGTTCTTCATTCCGGTGCACGGAGAGTTCCGTCACTTGAAGATTCATGCGGGAATCGCGCAATCGATGGGGATTCCCCGAGAGAATATCTTGATCCCCGAGCTCGGTTGGAGCATCGAAGTCGCGAAAGACGGGCTCAAGAAGCTCGAGAATATGAAAGCGGGCAATTCCTACGTGGACGGCGACGCAGTCGGCGATCTCGAACCGGTCATCAAAGACAGACGCCAGCTTTCGGCGGACGGATTCATCATCGTCCTTCTGACTCTGAACGTGGAGGACGGCAAAGTGCCAGCCTCTCCCGAGATCATCACACGCGGCGTGGCTTCTCTGTCCGAAGAAGAGCTTACCGAGATGAAAAAGCAGGTGTTGGGCGCCGTCAAAAATATCAAGTATATCAACAGCGACAATCGTGACGCGATCAAGTCGGCGATTCGCCGCACGGTCAGGCGGATGCTCTATTCCGTGAGCCAGTCCACGCCGATGATCGTGCCCATCGTCGTGGAGAAGTGATGAAGACGGAGCTCTTATCCCCTGCAGGGAATATGGAGAAGCTCCGCACGGCGTGCCACTTCGGCGCGGACGCGGTGTACTTCTCCGGCAAGCGGTTTGGGCTTCGCGCCTATGCCGATAATTTCGAGGAAGGGGAGCTTGCGCAGGCATTCGAGTACCTGCATTCTATCGGGAAAAAAGGGTACGTCACGGTCAACGTCTTTCCCTATGACGAGGACTTCGACGCCCTTCGAGAGCACCTTCTCCATCTCGAGAGCATTCATGCGGATGGGGCGATCGTCTCCGATCCGGGCGTCATCTCCCTCGCGCGCCGCGTCGCGCCCAAGCTGGAGCTCCATCTCTCCACACAGGCGAATACGCTGAATTCCTATGCCGCTTCCTTTTGGGCGGATATGGGGATCAAGAGGATCGTCGTCGCGCGGGAGCTGTCGATCGATCGAATCAAGAGAATTCGAGACTCCCTCGATCCTTCGGTGGAGCTCGAGTGCTTCGCCCACGGCGCGATGTGTATCAGCTACAGCGGCAGGTGTCTTCTCAGCAACTATCTCTCCGGACGGGATAACTATAAGGGCGAGTGCGTGCAGGCTTGTCGTTGGAACTACGTGATTCACGAGAAGAGTCGTGATGCGAGAGAGTTCCCCATTGAAGAGGACGAGAGAGGGGCTTACATCATGAACAGCCACGATCTCAAGACCATCACCTTCCTCGACGAACTGATTCGTGCGGGAATCACCTCCTTCAAGATCGAAGGGCGAATGAAGACGGTGTATTACGTCGCATCCGTGACCGACGCTTATCGCCGTGCACTGGATGAAGCGATGGCGCACCCTGACGATTATCATTGTCGTCCCGAGTGGGAAGAAGAGCTGTCGCTCTGCTCCAATCGCGGGTTTACCTCGGGATTTATGAAAGGCGGGAAGGGGGGCAGAGACACCATCGCCTACGACGATTCCCGTTCGGAAGGGGGCGCGGAATTCATAGCGAAAGTTTTGGGCTATGATTTTTCGAAAAGGTGTGCTATAATAGAGCAAAGGAACCGTTTTGCTGTGGGAGACAAGCTGGAAATCATGTCTCCCGGACGGGAAGTCAGGCGGATTACGGTGGATCGAATCGAGAGAGAAGGGGGCGAGCCCCTCACCGAAGCGATCCGTGTACAGGAGAGACTTTGGATACCCACCGAGGAGGACCTCTTCGAAGGGGATATCTTGAGAAGGAGAAAAGAGTGAGCATCAGGTGGAATAAGCATCTCATCATACTCTACGATAAGCAGAAGAGCGCCTTGATCTGCGACGCACTTGAGCAGGCGATCGGCTCAGCTTTTCCCGAGTGCGATATCGTCACGGTGGACGATGTCGGATATCTCAGCGCCGGCAACCGTTTTTGGCGGGTGAAATCGGCGAATTTTTATGCGAGAAGAGCGCATTTCCTCGTCAAGTGGTTTAGCATTTTTAAGGAGAAGAGAGATAATGCTCGCATCAAAGAAGAGCGGGAGAATATCGCTTCGGGAGAAGCGCAGAAACTGACTTTCCAAGAGAGAAGAAATACCGCGATCGGTCGAATCGTGAATATCATCAATCGTTTTCGTCCCGTCGTCATCGTCGCCACCAATCGTTATTCTCTAAAACTGACTTTGCTTGCGAGGAAGATCACCGGAAGCGACGCCAAAGTGGTCGCCGTAATCTCGGACTTCGCGCTGTCCGGCGGGTTCGTCCGTTCGGGTGTGGATCTCTATTTGGTGGAGAATGAGATGCTGAAGGATGGGCTCATGCGTTTCGGTGTGGATCGCGACAAGATCGTGATCTCCGGCATGCCTTTTTCGGAGGATCAGCGACCCGAGCATTCTCGCCTTGAAGCGCGCAAACTGCTCGGTTTGACGGGTGATCTGCCTCTGATCGTCGTGAACGGCGGAGATTATTGCACCGCGACCATCAAGGATAAGGTGACGAGACTGCTCTCCGAGCGAGGGAAGTACTCCCTCTTGATCCTGACCTACGGGAATAATTCCATTCGTCGCTACTATAAGAAACTTGCCGAAGAAGCGGATATCGAAGTGCTTTTCAAGACGGAGATGGAGTACTCTCTGATCTTCGCGGCGGCGGACGTGATCGTGACGTTGCCTGACACCCACTTCATCTTCTCCGCTTTCGTGAATAAGATACCGGTGGTTTTGCTGGACGGTATCACCGTCTTGGAGCACGATATCTTCCGCTATCTCGTCAGCGGCGCTTTGGTCACACCGGCGAGAACGCCCGAAGAGACTTATGCTGCGGTGGAAGAACTCTTGGTGGACACCGATCGAAGGAGCGAAATGATCGACAGGGAGCAGGGCTACTATCTCAAAGAGAAGTCCCTCGAGTCTCATCGCCTGATGTATGACATCCTGATGCTTGACGCTCCGAGCGATGAAGGCGATCAGTGAGAAAGGATGATCCTATCGGATAGAGGAAGAGCCGCAAGGCTCTTTTTTCTTGCCTTTTGATAGATTATTTCGGTCTTTCTTCCTCATCTTCCTCTTCCGCCATCTCGCCCGCTTCAAAGGAAGTATTCGCCCTTGGCGATCTGGTCCCTCTCGTTACGAGGCTCAGAAGATACTGCAAGAGCAAGCCGAAAATCGCGCCGAGCCACATCACGGTAAAAGTGTAATTCCCTCCGATATTTCCGCTCTTTCGGAGAAAAAGCAGATAAAGTGTTGCTCCAAGAAAAGAGCCTGTCACAGAGGAGAAGAGACAGGAGGCGAATGTCCGTCTCGCGGCGACGGCGCTCCATAGCCCGACAATCAGCGATAGAAGGGTCGCAAGCACTCTCGGATCGATCGCCGACATCGGGAGAAAATGGGCAGAGTATATAAAGACGATACCCGCGTCCACAGCCATCGCGAGAATCGCCGATAAAAGATCGCTCCCTTTTTCGCTTCTTCTTATCATCGCATAGGTACAGACGACGACCGACAGCGCGCCGCCAACCGACAGCGTGAAAGATTTCGTGAGGGTGATCCCGCCCCTGACATTCAGAAGGACGATCAAGAAGATCATGAAGGTTGCCGCGAAATCATTCATGAAGAGCCTCGCAGTGATCCCTCTTGCGAGGCCCGTCATCACCAGTACCGCCACCACGAGGAGCGTCATTTCTCCGATATACATATCGTTAGGGTGTGTAGGGGGCGGGATTTCATACTCAATTATCATTTAGAGAAATCCCCAAAATGCTTATTTCCGCGTTTCGTTTGACTTTTATTTCTTTTTTTAATAGTATTTATTGCATGGACAGACAAGCGCGTGTCGTGAAAAAGGTGCTTCGCGGAAGCATCGCCAAAAAGGCGGGAATCCTCGCGGGAGACGAGATCCTCTCTCTCGGCGGGTATCCTTTCGTGGACGACGCCGATCTCGCTTTTTACGAAGCGGACGCCGTAGTGCCCATCACCCTGCTTCGCGAGGGGGAAGAGATCTCGCTTGTGATCGAGAAGGAAGAGAATGAGCCGCTCGGCATCGAGATGAGCCAGTCGGATTATATCATCCCATGCAAGAATAATTGTCTGTTCTGCTTCGTGAAGCAACTGCCGAAAGGGATGCGCAAGACCCTTTACGTGAAGGACGACGACTATCGCATGAGCTTCGCGATGGGAAGTTACGTCACTCTCTCCAATTTGACGAGAGAGGACCTCGACCGTATCAAGAGATTGAGCCTCTCTCCTTTGTATATTTCGGTGCATTGCTTCACGCCGGAGCTCAAGAGAAAAATATGTAAGAATCCGCAGAGCGCAGAGCTCTTCTCGATCTTGCGTGAGCTTGCCGACGCCCATATCACGATGCATACGCAGATCGTGATGATGGAAGGGATCAATGACGGCGATGAACTGATGCTGACTCTTTCCGAGCTTGCGAAGCTCTATCCCGCGGTCAAGACGGTCGCCGTGGTGCCGGTGGGACTCACCAAGCACAGGAGGGGACTGCCCGATCTAAAACCCATTTCTCCAGAGAATGCCCGTCGCACCGTCCGTATGGTGGAGGATTTTAATGCCGAGATGACGGAGAAGAACGGCGAGCCTTTCGCTTTCTGTTCGGATGAGATGTATTTGATCGGCGGATTGGAGCTCCCTCCTTACGAATCCTACGGAGAGTTCGAGCAGATCGAGAACGGTGTGGGACTGGTGGCAGATTTCTTCGATTGCGCGGAATACGCTCTTTCCGAAGGGGTGATCCCTAAGGGAGAGTTCAGCTCGATAACAGGTGTTTCCTTCGCGCCGTTGCTCGAGAAATACGTAGAGGAACTGGAGTCTCGCTTCGACGTGAAGATCGATGTGTGTCCCGTTCGCAATGACTTCTTCGGCGAATCGGTCACGGTGTCCGGTCTGGTGACGGGCGGCGACATCATCAAACAGTATAAAGGGAAATTGAGAAAGGACGTCATCATCCCGAGGACCATGTTGCGCGAATTCAGCGGGGTGTTCTTGGATGAAGTGACGCTGCCCGAGCTTGAGAAAGCGCTGGGCGTGAGAGTCCACGTCGCGGAAGGCGGTGACGGATTCATCAGAATATTAGGCGGTGAAAAATGAGCAAACCTCTCCTTGCCATCGTAGGCAGACCAAACGTGGGGAAATCCACTTTATTCAATAAGATCGTGGGGAAGCGGATCAGCATCTCTCACAATACTCCCGGCGTGACGCGCGACAGGATCTATGCGGACGCCTCGTGGTGCGGATACAACTTTACCGTGATCGATACCGGCGGATTGGAGTATAAGAGCGAGGACATGATGTGGAAGCACATTCGCACACAGGCGGAGACTGCGATCGAGATCGCAGACTGCATCATCTTCGTCGTGGACGGGAAGGGTGGGCTTCTCCCCGACGATTATCATATCGCCGAGATGCTCCGTCAATCGCGGAAGCCCATCGTGCTTGCGGTCAATAAACTGGATAATCCCCTTGAGACGGCTTACGAATTCTACGAATTGGGACTCGGAGATCCCTTCGTGCTTTCGGCAGAGCACAATATCGGTATCGGAGATATCCTCGATGAGGCGTGCGCCCACCTTAAAAAGGTGGCAGAGTCGGAGCCGGACGATTCGATCAAGATCGCCGTGGTCGGGAAGCCGAATGCGGGCAAGAGCTCCCTCGTGAATAAGATCCTCGGGACCAAGCGCACCATCGTCAGCGACGTCGCGGGTACCACGCGAGACGCGATCGACACCCCTTTTGAGCATCGTGGAGAGAAATATACCTTGATCGACACGGCGGGAATCCGTCGCAAGAGAAGCGTGGAGGAGGACGTCGAGTATTACAGTGTCCTGCGCGCTTTCGGCGCGATCAAGAGAGCGGACGTCGTCTTTATCGTCGTGGACGCCGAGGACGGACTCACCGAGCAGGATATCAAGATCGCGGGGAAGGTGCACGAAGAAGGGAAGGCAAGCATCATCGTGATGAATAAATGGGATAAGATCGAGAAGGACACCCACACGGTGGAGAAGTTCAATAAGATCTTGAAAGAGAAGCTCAAATTCATGGATTATTACACCGCGGCATACGTTTCCGCTCTTACGGGACAGCGGGTGGATAAGCTCCTTGACGAAGCCAAGCGGGTGTCGGAGAATGCGAATCGCCGCATCACCACCGGCGTGGTGAATGACGTCATCATGAATCTGGTCGCGATGAACGAGCCGCCCACAAAGAACGGACGCCGCCTGAAGATCTATTTCGCCACCCAAGCCTCTGTCTGTCCGCCTTCTTTCGTCGTCTTCACGAATGATTCGAGCTTGATGCATTTCTCCTACCAGCGCTACCTCGAGAACGGCATTCGCGAAGCGTTTGATTTTTTCGGTACTCCCATTCGCGTAATTGTGCGTGACAAAACGGAAGAAACGGAGTATAATGTGTAATCGGAGGTTCTTATGAAGTACGAATCCTTGACCAAAGAAGAATTAAAGAGCAACCTCGCGCTCGAGAAGAAGAGATACGAAGTCTTCCTGAAAGAGAAGCTTTCTCTCGATATGTCGCGCGGCAAGCCTTCTTCCGAACAGCTTGACCTTTCCGCCCCTCTACTCTCGGTTTTGAATAAAGATATGAAGTTCCCCAAAGGCCCGGACTATAGAAACTACGGTCTTTTGGACGGTATCCCCGAATTGAAAGAGCTCTTTGCGGAGCTTTTCGACGTGCCGGAAGAGTGGGTCTTCATCGGTGGGAACAGCTCGCTGAACCTCATGTACGATATGGTATCCGACGCGATGCTGACCGGTGTGCTCGGCTCGTCGCCCTGGGCGCATTTGAATGGGAAGGTGAAGTTTATCTGTCCCGTTCCCGGTTACGACAGACATTTCAATATCTGCGAGAAACTCGGCATCGAGATGATCTCCGTTCCGATGAATGAGAAGGGTCCCGATATGGATATCGTGGAGGAGCTCGTCGCTTCGGATAATAGTATCAAGGGTATTTGGTGCGTTCCTCGTTTCTCCAATCCGGGCGGGGTGGTCTACTCCGATGAGGTGGTTCGTCGCTTGGCGAAGATGAAGACTGCGGCACCCGATTTCCGCATCTATTACGATAATTCTTACTTTGCACACATCCTCACCGAGGATGCTCCGAAGCTCGCGAATATCTTCACTTTTGCGAAGGAATGCGGCACGGAAGATCGCATCTATATGTTTACCTCCACCTCCAAGATCACTTTTGCGGGCGGCGGCGTGTCTGTACTCATCGCCTCTCCCAAGAATCTCACTTCGATCAAAGAGAAGATGGGGTGGAAGACCATCGGGTTCAATAAGATATGGCAATACGCTCATTATCTCTATCTGCAATCGCCGGAGCACGTCGCGGAGATCATGAAGGAGCAAGCCAAATTGATCCGCCCGAAGTTCGATATCGTGCTTGACGCATTCGACAAGGCTTTCGGGGATAGCGATACCGTCAATTGGAATCCTCCGAAGGGAGGGTATTTCATCTGCTTGCAGTGTATGAAAGGCACAGCGAAGAAGATTTGGTCGATGTGCAAGAAGGTGGGACTCACGATCACCCCCGCCGGCGCCTCGCATCCTTTGCATAACGACGATTCCGATTCCTATCTGCGCATCGCGCCGACCTATCCCTCCATCGAGGATCTTAAGAAGGCGACCGACGTGCTCGTCACCGTCGTGAAGATCGTGACGCTGGAGAAGCTGCTTGCGGAGAGCAACGCATAGTCCCTTGACACTCCCTTGAAAATCACGATTTCGAGAGTTCGGTTCACGCCGAACTCTTTTTGGTCGTTCTTGAGAGAATCGCGGAGATTATCGAGACTGTTATTTTTCGCTTGCATAATTATCTTATATATGATACAATTAATTTATTATTTCGTCATTTTCATGACAAGGAGAAAACATATGAAGAAGAGATGGATTCTGGTTTTTGCAATAGCGCTTTGCATGATTATGGTTCTTTCGCTGTTTGCTTCGTGCGGAATGCTCGGAGTGAAAAAGAAGAAAACGAGCAATAGTTCCTCTTCTTCTTTGAAATCGACCGGAGGTACGACAGACGGTTCGGAAATCACGGAAGATACTTCGTATGACGTGATCGTTTCTCAACAGGTGGATGAAGCGGAGTGGAAAACCGCCGTCAGCTATTTCAATGGCACGAACTCTTTCTTCAGCGCTTTCACCGGAGCAACGGAAGAGACAGATGATAGTGCCTCGTCCCCCTCTTCGAGGATCAATAGCATTACGCAGAAGATCGTTGGCAATACCGTATACGACAGTACTCCGTATAACTACACTTTCCTCTGCAAGCTGGATGGTAATAAACTCTATTATTCGCTGGATATGCCTATTTTGAGCGCGTATATGGATAGTTCGATGGAGTTCTATTGTTCTTTGGATAGAGATGGGGAAAACAGTATTCTTCATATGTACTCTAAGGACGATTTCGGCAATTGGCAAATGGAAACGGAGGAGAATAGCTATTTAGCGAAAGAATTGGCCAATGCATTTAATGAAATGGATGCCGCCGATTATGACTTTGATTTCAGCCTCTTCAAATACGATACTAAGAAAAATGCGTATGTAGCGACCATCGAGGAATCGGGCGTTACTGCGAGAATCGAGGTGAAGATCGTGGACAGCTTCCCCTGCGTGATGAAAATAGTGGCGACCTACATGGGGACGACCACCAATATGACTTGGTATTTTTATGATTTGAATAAAACCACCATCGAATTACCAACGGTTACAAACGGGAATGCGAATACCGAACTCTCTGTTTCCGATGAGGAAAGAGCCTTGATGGAAGAGAGCATCGAGGCGTACATCGATGAATGGTTGGCTGATCATGCGGAGAAGAAGACGAAGGTCACCGATCAAAGCGATGCGCTCGAGGATGATTTGGCAGATGAAAACTTCAGCTATTACGTGAGGGGAAGAGAGATCACGCCTACCGTATCGGTGTCTTTCAATAAAAGTAAGAAAGAGTACACCATCGATTTCGAGTGGGCCGAGGGTACGGCTTTCTCCTTGAAAAAGAAAGCGAAAACCGTGAGCTGATTTTAGCTATATGGGAAAAGGTCGTCGGGAAGAAAGGAACGGCGACCTTTTTTATCGATTTTTCGGATAATTAATAATGTGACGTCGGTTTTTTATTAAAGATATATTTTTATAGTAAAAAATGATGTATTTTATTGACAATTATTTTTTCTTTTGGCTATATTAGAATTAGAATACATTTGTGAGGTGCGACACTATGCTTCGTTTGGTGAATATTACGAAGAATTACGGTTCCGGTGAATCGGAAGTCCATGCCCTGAAGCAGGTCAGCGTCGCTTTTCGCAAGAATGAGTTCGTGTCCATTCTCGGACATTCCGGTTGCGGTAAAACCACACTTCTCAATATCATCGGCGGGTTGGATCATTATACCGACGGTGATCTTATCATAAACGGGAAATCCACCAAGGAGTACAAGGATCGCGACTGGGATAATTATCGCAATCATTCCATCGGCTTCGTCTTTCAATCGTATAACTTGATTCCCCATCAAACGGTTCTCGGCAACGTCGAATTGGCTTTGACCCTCTCCGGCGTAAAGAGGCAGGAGCGCAAGATGATGGCGCAGGCGGCACTCTTGAAGGTGGGACTTGCCGATCAGATCCATAAACTTCCCAATCAGTTGTCTGGTGGGCAGATGCAGCGCGTGGCGATTGCGCGTGCGCTCGTGAATAACCCCGATATCATCCTTGCGGATGAGCCGACCGGTGCGCTCGATACCGATACCAGCGTGCAGATCATGGAGCTTCTCAAAGAGGTGGCGCAGGATAAGCTCGTCATCATGGTGACGCACAATCCCGAACTCGCCGAAGCGTACAGCACCCGTTTGGTGCGGTTGAAGGACGGCGAAGTGATCTCGGACAGTATGCCTTACGACCACGAAGAAGAGGAGTATGCCGAGCTTTCACAGACCATGCCCACCCAGGAGGGGGCTGCTTCCGTCGCAGATGCTGCGGATGCGAGTGCGTCCGATGACTCCAATGGGGCGGTGAAGGGCGAGAAGAAGGTGGGAGTATCCTCTAAAACGGAGAAAAAACCGAGTATGTCCCTTTGGACGGCTTTCTCGCTGTCTATTCGCAATCTGTTTACAAAAAAAGGCAGGACCTTTTTGACGGCTTTTGCCGGGAGTATCGGTATTATAGGTATCGCTCTTATTCTCTCTATGTCCAACGGTTTTCAGGCGTATATCAATCGACTGGAGCAAGACACGCTGTCGGGCTATCCGTTGACGATTTATAAGTCCACAACCGATCAATCTTCTTTAACGGAGCTCTTGGACCTTTTCATGCAGACCGATTCGAAAGACGACACGGCGTATCCTTCGGAGAAAAAGATCATTTCGAATGACCTCGCCGCAAAAGTTCTTTTGAAGAGAAATCAATCGCAGATCACGAACGATTTGAAATCCTTCAAAACTTGGTTGGCCGGGAAGGAAAGCGAACTCGGGAAGCTGACAAACGACGTCAAGTATTACTACGATTTGAATTTCCGCATCTATCAGCCTCCGACCGAATCCGATCCCTACGTGGATCAGCTCTATCCTTTCGCCGTCGCGGAAGGGAGCGATTTGGAGTGGGCGGAATCCTTGGTCGGCATCATGAATTCCACCGTTTCGATCTGGGAAGAACTAGTGGATAATCAAGCCTCGCTCGACCAGCAGTACGATGTGATCGCGGGCAGTTGGCCCAAAACGTACGACGAGAAAACCGATAAGGAAGTCTTTGAGGTCGTCCTCTCCGTCGATAAGTACAATCGTATTTACGATTATTTGCTCTGCGCCACCGGCTTCATTGAGCTCGGTGAGATCATATCGAATGCGATCCTCATGAATCAAGAGGAGGTCGACTATGAAGCGCGCACCTACGATTTCGACGAGATCATCGGAAAGGAGTATAAACTCCTTCTCGGCGCGGAAGATTATCAATACGACGAAGAGAATAAGGCATGGAAGAGCACCGTCAGGGATCGGCAAATCCTGAACGAGCGTCTCAATAAGGCGATCACCATAAAGGTGTCCGGCATCATCCGTCCCAAAGAGGGTTTGAGCTCCGGCATGATGGAGGGCGCTATCGGCTATCGCAGCGACCTCACGAAATACGTCCTGAATAAGACCAATCAGCTTGAGATCGTGAAACAGCAAAAGGCGAATAAGACGGTAAATATCCTTACCGGTAAAGAGTTCACCGAGATGGATTCTTATGCCGGCGCCCTTCGCAATCTCGGTTCCGCCGATTTGGATGATCCCTCCGCGATCAAGTTCTACGTCAAAGGCTTCGATGAGAAGGATAAGCTCGTGGCTTTGATCGACGAATACAATGCAAGCGTCGCATCCGATTCCGAAGGGGATAATAAGCAGATTAGGTATAACGATACCGTTGCCGCGCTGATGTCATCTGTCAATACGATTATCAATACGATTTCTTACGTCTTGATCGCCTTCGTGTCGGTTTCATTGATCGTTTCGTCCATTATGATCGGTATCATCACATATATCTCGGTCCTTGAGCGCACGAAAGAGATCGGCGTCTTGCGTTCGATCGGTGCCAGTAAGCGTGATATCACGCGGCTCTTTAACGCGGAGACGATTTCCGTCGGCTTCATCGCGGGCATGATCGGTATTTTGGTGACTCTCATATTGAATATTCCGATCAATCTGATCATAAAGCATTTCACAGGCATACAATCCATCGCCGTCTTGCCATGGTACGGTGGGGTTGGGTTGATCGCGATCAGTATGTTCCTCTCCTTTATCGCAGGATTCATTCCCTCTAAGATCGCCGCCAAGAAAGACCCAGTGGTCGCCTTGCGAACGGAGTAACCTCGATGGATCTTGTCATCGCGAGCAATAACGCCCATAAACTACAGGAAATCAGGTCGATTCTTTTTGGGAAATTCGAACATATTTATTCTCTTGCCGATCTCGGAATTCGTGTAGATCCCGATGAAACCGCCCCGGATTTTTACGGCAATGCGTTGATTAAAGCGAGAGCGGTAGCCTCGCATACCTCTTATGCTGTGCTTGCGGATGACAGTGGACTGGAAGTGCGTGCTTTGCATGGCGCTCCCGGGGTACATTCCTCTCGCTATGCGGGAGAACCCTGTTCGGATGACAGAAATAATGAGAAACTCCTCGCCGCCCTTCGTGACGTGACGGACAGAAGCGCTCGCTTCGTCTCCACGATGGTGCTCCTCTTCCCTGACGGTCGGATCGAAGTGGGCGAAGGAGAAGTAAAAGGGAAGATTCTCAAAGAGAAGAGAGGAAAAAGAGGATTCGGCTACGATCCCCTTTTTTATTCCTTTGAACTCGAAAAGACATTCGGGGAAGCCACAGAAGATGAGAAGAACGGCGTGAGCCACAGAGCGCGCGCTTTAGAGGATTTATTGCAAAAGCTATGAGACTTGCTGTGTTTTCCGATTTGCACGGCGGATCCGAGCGAGAGATGGCGGCGGCTTTTTCGGAGTATGATTACGTCATATTCCTTGGAGACGGATTGATGAAGATTCGCCACTTTGAATACGAATATCCCGAGAAATTCCTCTTCGTGCGGGGTAATTGCGACGGCTACGACGAGACGCCGACTCTGCGCATTCTCGATTTTGGCGGGGTGCGCGTGATGCTAACGCATGGGCATGAGCAGAATGTCAAATACGGTCTTTACCGCCTGATCGGCGAGGCGAAGAAGGAGGAAGTATCCATCGTCCTCTTCGGCCATACCCATCGTCCGGAGGTCACGGAAACAGAGGGAATCCTCTTTGTGAATCCCGGAAGCGCATACGGTTCTTACGGCAGGGGAGGGAGCTTTGCTCGCCTGACGATAGATAAAGGTAAGTATTTTGCCGAAATCGTAAAATCTGATTGAATATTCTTGACATCAGATTTTTGATATTGTAATATTAAAAACGCTGCTACTGATTATCGTGCGGGTGTAGTTCAACGGTAGAATCCCAGCCTTCCAAGCTGGTCGTGTGGGTTCGATTCCCATCACTCGCTCCAATAGGTGCTTGGCGAATATGGGCCAGTAGCTCAGCAGGATAGAGCAACGGCCTTCTAAGCCGTAGGTCGGGGGTTCGAATCCCTCCTGGCTCGCCAGAGTACCGAATAGTGGTGGGTATAGCTCAGCTGGTTAGAGCGCCAGGTTGTGGCCCTGGAGGCCGAGAGTTCGAATCTCTCTACTCACCCCATTTTTTTATTATTGGGGTGTCGCCAAGCGGTAAGGCACGAGACTTTGACTCTCGCACTCGTAGGTTCAAATCCTGCCACCCCAGCCAAAATGCAACTCGCGTCAGCGAGTTTTTTTATTGCATACGGTAGGATTTGAACGAGAGCGTAAAGAAAACAGCAGTTGACTTCTGCTGTTTTTAGCGGCTGACCGAAGATCCAAGCGAAGGAGAACATAGGGAAAGAGTATTCCTTCGATTGGATCAAGAGCAAATCCTGCCACCCCAGCCATGAAAGAAACCTGATTTGTCTACCGGACAAATCAGGTTTCTTTCAACTAAATCCGTCCTTGCGGACGGGTGAAATCGCCCTAACGGGCGGTGAAATCCCTTCGGGGTGAAATCCGCACTTCGTGCGGGTGAAGGGACGGATTTAATTTACCGTGAGCGATAGCGAACGATTTCACCCGAGGACAAAGTCCGAAGATTTCACCGAGGCAAAGCCTCGATTTCACTAATTATTCAGTCGGGCACAGCTCGACGTTTTTTTATTATGAGTATAAACGCCGGTGATCTTTTTGCGTTTCTTTGCGCCCTTTTGCCGTTACAAGGATTGAAATATTCACATTTTTAGAGTAAAATGAGAAAAGAGATTGACAAATCGGGATTTGCGGGAGGAAGCATATGAGATTGGACGGTTTTGGATTGCTTGTTGAGGATATGGCTAAAATGATTCGGTTTTACAGAGATGTACTCGGATTTGAGATTAAAGAATCAGAGGATACATCAAACGTTTATCTTGTGAAAGACGGCACTTTGTTTCTGTTATATGGAAGAAACGATTTTGAAAAGATGACAAACCGCAGATATGACTATATTAAAGGTTTGAACGGACATTTTGAGTTGGCTCTTTATGTTGATTCGTTTAATGAGGTTGATACTGCGTTTAAAAAAGCTGTTGAAAACGGAGCCACGCCTGTACTTGAGCCGGAGCTTGAACCTTGGGGACAAAAAACCTGTTATATTGCTGACCCTGAAGGTAATCTGATTGAGATAGGTTCGTGGGATAAGCCCTACGAAGAAAAGGATTCATAAATTCCGGTTTGTCGGGATGATAAGACGTTACGTTTGTACCTTCTTACCTTGATTTCGGTACGTTTGTACGCTCTTATACAAAATGCAACTCGCGTCAGCGAGTTTTTTTATTGCATACGATAGGATTTGAACGAGAGCGTAAAGAAAACAGCAGTTGACTTCTGTTGCATAAGCGTAGTGCATACCATCCTTTGTCCCCCTAATACATGCTTCGTGCTTGAACAATTCATCCATTATGAGTATAATGGAAATACTGATAGACCAATCGTGTTTTGTTGAAGAAGAGAGGATTGATGTTGTGAAGAAAAGTCTTTTGTTGTTGGTTGTATTGTTGGTGATTGTGCTCGGAACGGTTGGTTGTAGTAAATATTCATCCCATTATTATTCCGTTGGTTTTGTCCATTCCAATGAATCCGAATCGGCTGAAATGTCCTTTTTTGAATTTGAGGGACAATTCGTTTTCAAATTGAAATGCGATAGCGAGAAGCAAGCGCAGATCCGATATATCGGGAAATTGGAAGAAGGAAGCTTAACCGTTTATTATGATTGCGGAGGGAGCAAGAAAGAGTTGTTTTCGCTTCGTTCTGGTGATGTGATACAAGCCTCGGGCGGAGATCTTCCCAAAGATAGGATTTATATTATCGTTGAAACAAGCGAAAAATGCAAAAACGGTGAGGTTGCTTTTGAACTTATTTATGGCTGAAATCACTCCTTTGTCGAGCCGACGAAAGCTTTATTCAAAAGACAAAGAACAATCAATTGATCGTGGCATCGTCAAGATCAAGAATAATTGTTATTAATTTTTTTCTTTTTATTAGTTGACTTTTTGTATACCTCGTGATACGATGTATAACGTGAAAGGAGGTATCTGATGGACGCTCAGTTGAAACGCGGAATATTGGACGTGTGCGTCTTGGCGGCGATCAAAAGCGAAGATTCCTATGGCTATAAAATCATCAAGGATTTGAAGCCATACGTGGATCTGTCCGAATCGACGCTATATACCATTTTGAAGCGTTTGGAATCGGCAGGGATGCTTGTCGTGAGAACGACCGAACACGATGGACGTCTTCGGAAATATTATCATATCACCGAGGGTGGGATCCGTCGTATCGAAGAGTTCAAGGGAGAGTGGCGAGAGGTCGTCGCCATTTATCGTTTTCTGAGTAGGGAGGATTGACATGGAGAAAGAGGAGTTTCTACTTGAATTGCGAAGAGAATTATACGGTCTTCCAAAGGAGGATATCGAGGAACGGCTGTCATTCTATAGTGAAATGATCGATGACCATATGGAAGAGGGCTTGTCGGAAGGGGAAGCAGTCGCGGCGGTCGGATCGATCGATGAGATCGTGAAGCAGACCATCGCGGATATCCCGCTCGGTAAGTTGGTGAAAGAGCGCATCAAACCCAGTCGTTCCTTGCGAGGATGGGAGATCCTGCTCCTTATTTTGGGATTTCCGCTTTGGTTTCCCCTCGTGATCGTTTGTGCGGTGCTTCTATTCACGGCGTACGCGGTGATATGGTCGGTGGACTTGTGCTTATGGGCGGTGGATCTGTCCTTCGGCGTGTGTGCTTTCGGCGGTGTGATATTGGCGATCGCCAATGCCGCGCAAGGGTTTTATCTTCCGGGACTCTCCATGTTTGCGATCGGCATCTTCTGCGCGGGTGCTTCGATCTTCACCTTTTACGGATGCCTTGTCGCGACGAAGGGATTTGCCCGTTTGACCTTGATGACGGCGCACGGTGTGAAGAGACTGTTTATCAAGAAGGAGAAAGAAAGATGAAAAAGGGTTTGTTGATTGCGGCAGGTATCCTCATGGTCGTCGGTGTAGTGATTTTTATCGCGGTGCTGGCGGCTTCGGGCTTTCATATCTCGAATCTCGGTACTGCGAAATACGAAACCAATACGCATACGATCGAGGAATCAATTCAAAAAATAGAGCTTTCCACCGACACGGCGGATATTGCTTTCAAGCTCGCCGAAGGGGAGGCTTGCCAGGTGGTATGCGTCGAGGAAGAGAAGGTAAAGCACGCCGTTTCGGTGGAGAAGGGAACGATCAAAATCAAAACCGTCGATACGAGAAAGTGGTACGAGCATCTGACCTTTTATTCCAAACCGACTTCGGTGACCCTCTATCTTCCCCGCAAAGATTATGAAGCTGTATCAGTCAAGGGAACCACGGGCGACGTGTCGGTGCCGAAGGATTTCTCATTCGGTAGCATCTCGATCGAGGTCAGCACCGGCGACGTCTGTTGCGAGGCTTCCGCTTCGGGTCTTGTTTCGATTGCATCGGACACGGGCGATATCAAGATGAACGGGGTGAATGCGAGTGAAGTGAATCTCGTCGTTACGACGGGACATATCACGCTGAATTCCATTCACTGCGAAGGGAATATGTCGATCAAGGTGGATACCGGCAAGAGCGTTCTCACCGACGTGACTGCTGAGAATTTCACTACGGAAGGTGATACCGGCAAGATCGCTTTGCGTAACGTGGTGGTTTCCAAATTCATTGACATCAAGCGCGATACCGGCGACGTGACCTTCGATAAGAGCGACGCCGCGGAGATCAAGGTGCGGACAACCACCGGCGATGTGACGGGAACTTTGAATTCGCAAAAGGTATTCTTCACCCAAACCTCCACGGGGAAGATCCGCGTGCCGAAAACCACATCGGGCGGCAAATGCGAGATCACGACCGACACCGGCGATATCGAGATAGACGTAATTGGGGAATAAATCCTTTTATCTCTGATTGTTTTTGGCACTTCTCTTGACGAAAGAAAAGGGAAGTGCTATTCTTTTATAAGAAAAGTAAGAAAAGTAGGAGGCTTATGAAAACGATCCGAGAAGATAAATTTATCGTCAGCGTGAGAGTGGGCCCGAAAGGACAGATCACCATCCCCGTGGAGGCGAGAAATATGTTTGATATCAAGACGGGAGATACGCTGATGGTGATGGGAGATATCCATCGCGGTTTGGCGCTCATCAAGGACAGCGAGTTTTATAAGTTGATGGAGGGATGGGATGCAAGCGATAAGAACTGACAAACTCCGCAAGGAGTATAAAGATACCGTCGCCGTTCAAGGGCTGGATCTTGCGGTGGAGGAGGGCGAACTCTTCGCGCTTCTCGGCGTGAACGGCGCGGGAAAGACCACCACGATCAAGATGCTGACGGGTCTGTCGGAGCCCACGTCCGGCGACGCCTTTATTTGCGGGCATTCCGTCATAAGCGAATGTGATAAAGTAAAAGAATCGATCGATATTTCCATGCAAGAAACGGCGATCGCTCGTAAACTCACCGTAGAAGAGAATATCGACTTTTACGCTCGCCTGAACGGTCTCTCGCCCGAAGAAGTCGCCGAACGCAAAGAGTATATTTTCAAAACGTTCGATTTGGATAGCGTGAAAGGCAAGATCTCATCCAAATTGTCCGGCGGATGGCAGAGAAAGCTCTCCATCGCACTGGCGCTCGTCTCTTCGCCCAAGGTGCTCTTCCTCGATGAACCGACTTTGGGTCTTGACGTGATCGCACGCAGAGAGTTGTGGAAGACGATCCGATCGCTGCACGGGAAAATGACCATTTTGCTCACCACTCATTACATGGAAGAGGCAGAAGCGCTTGCGGATCGTTTGGGAATCATGAAGGATGGGAAATTGCTCTTCGTCGGAACGAAAGAAGCGCTTTTCGACAAGACGGGGAAGGGCAACGTAGAAGACGCCTTTATCGAGATCGTGACGGGAGGTGACGAGCATGAAAGCATCGGTGAATAGGATTTCCGTATTGACGGGAAGGAATCTCAAAGAGATCCTTCGCGATCCGCTCAGTATCATCTTTATGGCGGCGCTTCCTCTTTTTTTGGAGGTGCTCTTCTATCTTGTATTCCACAAGATGACCTCCCAGTTTGAGATGCAGTATTTGGCGCCGGGGATCGTGGTCTTTTCGCAATCCTTTTTGACCTTGTTTACGGGGTTGCTTTTGTCGATCGACAGAAGCACTTCCTTCCTGACGAGACTCTACGTCAGCAAGACGAAAGCGCATGAATTTATCTTCGGATATACCTTTGCGCTGTTGCCCATTGCCCTTGTGCAAGGCGTTATGTTCTTTGTGATCGGCGGTCTTTTGGACTCTTCTTTCTGGTCCGTAGGGATGATTTACGGAGTGCTTCTCTCGCTGTTTACTTCCTTCTTCTTTATCGGACTGGGGATTTTGTTCGGGTCGATCTCGAACGAGCGCTCGATCGGCGGTTTGTCCTCCATCGTCATTACCGGTCAGTCCCTTCTTTCGGGGATGTGGTTTCCGGTGGAAGGATTGGGAAAAGGCTTTATGACCTTTATGAAGGTCCTCCCCTTCAAAAATGCGACGATGCTTATTCAGAATGCGGTCAGCGGTACGGATTCTCTCTTCATCGGCTTGATTTTGCCGCTTGTCATCCTTTTGGCATACACCGTGGCGGCATTCGTTTTGGCGATCCTTATGTTCCGCAAAAAAATGAAGGCGCTGTGATCGAATCGACAATAACCACCGCAGGGGAGATCCTTTGAAATATTTCTATTAAAAACCGTTTGCGTTCGTTTTACATATCAAGCGGAATATGCTATTATGTGATATCGAGGAAAAGGAAATATGTGGCTTAACGTCTTTTGGGGAATACTGATACCTTTTGCGGGGACCTGTCTCGGCTCTTCCTGCGTATTCTTCCTCAGAGGGGAGATGAATCCCAAATTGAAGAAAGCGCTCAGCGCATTCGCCGCCGGCGTCATGGTGTCGGCATCCTTTTTCAGCCTCATTTTACCTGCTTTGCAAGAATCGGAGGGTATGGGCAAACTTGCCTTTATCCCCGCAGCGACCGGATTTTTGGTCGGCATGCTTTTTTTATTGGTGCTCGATCTCGTGATCCCGCACATCCATAACGACAAGAGCGAAGAGGGAGTCCAAAGCGGACTCAAGCGCACCACCAAGATGTTTCTCGCCGTCGCCCTCCACAATCTACCCGAAGGTATGACCGTCGGTGTGATCTTCGCGGGTTGGCTCTATGGCAATGCCACCATCACTTTGGCGGGTGCTCTCGCGATGTCGATCGGTATCGCTTTGCAGAACTTCCCAGAGGGTGCGATCGTATCGATGCCCCTGCGTGCCGAAGGGATGAACAAGGGAAAAACCTTCGTATACGGCGTGCTTTCCGGTGTGGTGGAACCCATCGGCGCTTTGCTCACGATTTTTGCGGCGAAACTCTTCCTCCCGATCCTTCCTTATCTGCTCTCTTTTGCGGCGGGCGCGATGTTTTACGTCGTGGTGGAGGAGCTCATCCCCGAGGCCTCAAAAGGGGAGCACACCAATATTTCAACGATCTGTTTTGCCATTGGCTTTGTGGCTATGATGGCACTTGACGTCGGTTTGGGTTGATTTCCTGATTCGGTTTTTCACAAAATATCGTTTTATATCATAAAATCATTTGCGCACGCGCGTGCATTTTGCTATACTGATATACGGAAAATTTTTGTCGGCAAACTCGCCGATTGTATGGGAGGAAGTATGAAAGTTCAGTTTACCGAGACAGTTCTTCGCGACGCGAATCAGTCGCTCATCGCCACTCGTCTTCCGATCGAGAAGTTCGAGGGCATCCTCGGCACGATGGATAAAGCCGGGTATTATTCGGTGGAGTGCTGGGGCGGCGCGACCTTTGACAGTTGCTTGCGCTTCTTGAACGAAGATCCGTGGGAGCGTCTCCGCAAGATCAAGGCGGCGATGCCGAATACCAAGCTCCAAATGCTTTTAAGAGGGCAGAACCTCCTCGGTTACAAGCATTATCCCGATGACGTCGTCAGGAAGTTCGTCGAGCGCTCCGTCGCGAACGGCATCGATATCATCCGTATCTTCGACGCGCTGAATGATATGCGTAATATCAAGGTCGCCGTCGAGGAGACCATCAAGCAGGGTGCCCTCGCTTCGGGTGCGATCAGCTATACCACAAGCCCCGTGCACACTCTGAAGAACTTCGTGGAAGTCGGCAAGGAGATGAAAGCGATGGGCTGCTCCACCATCTGTATCAAAGATATGGCGGGCGTCATGGGACCGCAGGAGGCGTATGATCTCGTCTCTGCTTTGAAGGATGCGATCGATCTTCCCGTCGTCCTCCACACCCACTGTACGACCGGTCTTGCTTATATGACCGCGCTGAAGGCGGTGGAAGCCGGTGTGGACGTCCTCGACACTGCGACGAGCACCTTCTCCGGCGGCACCTCCCAGCCCGCGACCGAGACCCTTGCGTATGCCTTGCGACAGCTTGGGTACCAGGTGGATCTCGACGCTGATATCCTGAAGCAGGTGAATGACTTCTTCAAGCCGGTTTTCGCAGACTTCGTGAAGAGCGGCACCTTGAAAGCGAAGTCCCTTTCCACCGATACGAACGCCTTGAGCTACAAGGTCCCCGGCGGTATGCTGAGTAACCTCTTGTCTCAGCTCGAGCAGCAGAATGCGCTCGACAGATTGGAAGAAGTGCTCACCGAGACGCCGAAGGTCAGGGAAGACCTCGGTTTCCCGCCTCTCGTGACCCCGATGAGTCAGATGGTCGGCGTGCAGGCGACGAGCAACGTGCTCTACGGCAGATACGTGAATGTCGGCAAGGAAGTGAAAGCCTATCTTCGCGGTGAGTACGGCAGAGCGCCCGGCAAGATCAACGAAGAATTGAAGAAGCAGGTCCTCGGTGACGAGAAGCCGATCACCTGCCGTTTTGCGGATACCCTCGAGCCCGCCTTCGAGAAGACCAAGGCACAGCTCGTCGGCGTCGCAAAGAATGACGAGGACGTCCTCTCTTACATCGCCTTCCCGCAGGTCGCGGAGCGTTTCTTCGACGCGCGCAGAGAGAAGGAAGAGAAGAAGGTCTCTTATACGATCGAAAAGGTGGAGGATTGAGTATGAGTCTGATCCTTGCGAAAACCGTTGCAGAAAAGAATTTCGAGCTGTCTGAAGGCTTCCGTTACGCGCTGATCGGCTTCGTCCTCGTTCTTTTCGTGCTTGCGGCGTTGATGGGATTTATTTACCTCCTGTCGTACGTCGTGCGCAAGTTTGAAGAGAAGAAGAAAGGCGCCGAGAAAGAGGCACCCCAAGAGGAAAGGGCACCCGAGCTCGCGCCCGGATCGAGCGGCAGCGTGAAGCTCTTTAACGTGGACGATCGCACCGCCGCGATGGTGATGGCGATTGTGGCGGATGAGCTCAAGACCCCGCTGAACGAGCTGAAATTCATCTCTATCAAAGAAGTAACCGAGGAGGATAAGTGATATGAAATATAAGGTCAAACTGAATGGCAAGATATATGAAGTCGAAGTAGAGAAGGGCAATGCGGAACTTCTCGCCGAGTACGATGCGATTTCCGCTCCCGTAGCCGCCCCCGCTCCCGCAGCAGCGGCAGCGCCCGCCGCGGCACCCGCAGCTGCTCCCGCTCCCGCCGCTTCCGGCAATGCGACTCCGTCTCCCCTCCCGGGCGTCGTGGTCGCCGTCAAGAAGAACGTCGGTGATAAGGTGAAGGCGGGCGAGGTCGTGATGCTCATCGAAGCGATGAAGATGGAGAATGAGATCACCGCGACCAAGGACGGTACGCTCGTCGCCGTGCTCGCAGGGAAGGGCACGCAAGTGCAGATCGGCACTCCTCTCTTTGAGATCGCATGAGGTCACTATGAGCTCTGTAAGTCTGATTGATATTTTAAGGAATCTCGGAGAAGGCTCCGGTTTCGCGGCGATACACTGGCAACAGATCGTGATGATCGTCGTGGCGTGCGGCTTGCTCTTCCTCGGGATCGCAAAGAAATTCGAGCCGTTGCTCCTCGTGGGCATCGCGTTCGGTATGCTCATCACCAATCTCCCCGGTTTGACGGGCGATAACGCCCTCTTTCACTCCGAACTGTGGTTCGACAAGAGCGGCGTCATCGATTACGGCGAAGTGCTTCGTCACGGAGGCTTGATCGACGTCCTCTATATCGGCGTCAAGACAGGTCTCTATCCTTGCTTGATCTTTATCGGCGTTGGCGCGATGACCGACTTCGGTCCGATGCTTGCGAATCCCAAGTCCTTGATCCTCGGTGCGGCGGCTCAGCTCGGCATCTATATGGCGCTGATCCTGGCAATCGCTTTCGGATTCAGCGGGAACCTCGCGGCTTCCGTTGCGATCATCGGCGGCGCGGACGGTCCTACGGCGATATTCGTCACCAAGACCCTTGCACCGCAGTATCTCGGTGCGATCGCCATTGCGGCTTATTCCTATATGGCGCTCATCCCCTTGATTCAGCCGCCCATCATGCGCGCGCTCACCACGAAGACCGAGCGTATGATCAAGATGGATCAGCTCCGCACCGTCAGTAAGAAGGAGAAGATTATTTTCCCCATCGCGGTTACCATCCTCACTTGCGTGCTGCTCCCGAGCGTCGCGCCGCTTCTCGGCTGCTTGATGTTCGGTAACCTCTTGAAGGAGTGCGGCGTGACCGATCGTCTGTCCGACACCGCGCAGAATGCCCTTATGAATATCGTGACCCTCTTCCTCGGCATCTCGGTCGGCGCCACGGCGGTCTATTCGAGCTTCTTGACCCTCGAGACCCTCCTCATCATCGCGCTCGGACTATTGGCTTTCTGCTTCTCCACCGCAGGCGGCGTCTTGATGGGCAAGCTGATGTGCTGGATCACGAAGGGCAAGATCAATCCGCTTATCGGTGCGGCAGGCGTCTCCGCCGTCCCGATGGCAGCTCGCGTCGCGCATAACGAGGGTAAGAAGTGGAATCCCGATAATTACCTCCTCATGCACGCCATGGGGCCGAATGTCGCCGGCGTTATCGGCTCGGCAGTGGCGGCAGGCTTCCTGCTGGCGCTGTTCTGAGAATATCACACGCGAAACGCTGCGACAGCGCATAGCGGCACATATGCTTCGCTAACTATTTCATCAAAGGGCAGTTACGTACAAGGAGTACGCGCCTGCCCTTTTCTTCAAAGAGCGTTCGTCTCTGCACCACTCTCCGCTGTCTCGGTTCGGTGCTATTTTGAAGTGTAGGCTGTTGACAACTACGTGACAATCCGACTGTCAGTCGAAGGAAGTGGCTATTTTTGTCGAAAAACGTCAATGTCATATATACACGACGCAATGAATAAAAAACGTCCTCTATGATAGTACACCTATCAAATTCTCTCTCATTTTAGAATAACTGCCGAATTATCGGGAATTTTTGCAGTTGGGAAGGGGTGAGTAGACACTATATTTAATCCTTTCTTTGTGATCTTTTAATGAAAACCCATATTGACAGATATCTCATTTTGTGATACTATGAGCCTGAATAGGAGCACACTCGGTGCCTCTTTTGTGGATGACTCTGCAGGTGGAGGCGCTTTGTGGTATAGGTTATTCGGTAGCAAAAAGCGAGTGTCTGTGCATAAGTAAAGGGAAAAAGGAATGCTGTTCAAATCGATGAGAAATGACCACAAATCCCATAATTACCCCGGTTTGGAGCTCTCGTGCGGAGGATTCTTTGCGCGGAGCTTTTTCTTATGCGAAGGAGGTGCGGCATGAATCATCATATGCTGAAGCCTTCTTCTTCGCGCGCGTCCCTTATTATTAAATCCATTATCCCCCTCTTCCTCTTGGTCCTCATCTTCGTCGCCCTTGGTTTGGGCGTGAATATGAATCCCGGATTGATTTCCGAGAATACTTCTCTCGAAGCCCCGGCAGGGGAGACTGCACAGGCATATTCTACCGGCGGCGTGTATGTCTATGACGACGGAGACCTCGAGGCGATCACCCGCGGCAAGATGTTCAGCGGCACGGGCTTTGAGGACGGCGCCGGTAGCGGTACGTACAGCAATTCTTCTTGGGCACAGTATTATAACGCTTCTTCCGGCGGCGGTACGGCAAGCGGTTGGACGAGCAAAACCGGACAGATGAACTCCCGTTATCAGTCCGGTTCTTCGGGCAATAAAGTCGTGAACGTGTACGTTCCGAAAAATGCGTACGGCAAATATCAATACAACGCCGGTACTCTCGGCTTCGGTCCTTGCAATAGGATCACGATGAAGATCCGCAATAATTACGCCTCTGCCTCCGAGACCATCAGCTACTACGTCGGTACCATCGATACCGGTGGTAACTATAACGCCGTACACGGCAGTTCCTCTTCTTATGCCACCATCGGGTACACCAATTCCACCAATATGACATCCATCACGATCGACTTTGACAACCATCGTCAAAACCTGAAGTCGATCTTTATCGTCGTGAAAGGAACGAGTAAAGACAATTATTTGTATTTAGATGACATCCAGCCGGGTTGGGTCTTTAAGTCGGACGCCACCTTTACCCTCGGCGATAGCTTCAGCGCCACCTTGACGCCCACGACCAATGAGTTTTATGGTACGATGTACGGCAACGGCAAAACGTTGACCTTGAAGAGCGGCGTCACCTCCGGTTCTTCGACTTCCGGCTTTGGCGACAATACCAACGACGGCGTCCTTTTCGGAAATTTCCACGGCACCATTCGTGATTGTACGATCACGTGGGACGAGGTCACCAAACTTTATAATTACACAGGTTCAGATACTAACTACCATAATTATGCCGGCATCATTGCGGGCAAAATGACGGGAGGCAATATCTACGGAGTGACGATCAGTATCGCCGCAGGCAAGGGCTTTATGGCGAAGTGTGCAGATACATCTTCCTCCGGCGGAGGCGGATACGGCGGCACGCTCGGCGCCTTTGCGGGTCAAGTCGCATCGGGAACAAATAAGATCTATAATTGCTGTCTTACTCTAAACGGTAGTGTCTCCTGCCGTTCGGAAGACTATGGCGGTAACGGCGACGAAGGCTCCAATTCCCGCGCGCACGTCGGTGGTTGGATCGGTGAGGTCAATGGCGGATCGCTCGAGATCAAGTCCTGCGAGATGGGCGGCACGACGGGCGTGGTCTGCGCTATGACGCGCGACGGCACCGGCGCGCATAAGTCCAATCGCGCAGGCGGCGTGATCGGCGTCGTTCGTGGTTCCTCTACCGTAACGATCGACACCTTTGATATGTATTGGTCGGGCGCTGTATCTTATCTGCGTTCCGACGGTGCGTCCAAGATCTCTCTCGGCATTTTGGTCGGTAGGAAGTACACCGCCACTCTCACCGTGAGTAACATCGCGATGAATAATAACTATCAGCCGCAGCGTATAGAGGTTAAGACCGGTTCAACGGACTGGCCCACCCAAAAGTCGAGCCTTACGGTAGACGTCACGCACAGTACGCATGCCCTCAACACCCGCCTCAGCGATGACGAAGCGATCGGCGCGGGTAGCGGAACGGTCACCAATTCTTTCTGTTATATGCGTAATTGCCTATACTTGAATTACGGCAGTTCTCCGGGCTTCAGCTCCGACTACGGAGAGTTCAAGTTTGATATTAAGCGCGGCGACGATAAGTCCGTGCATCAAGGGAAGTGGACGGTGCAGGTCGTGCCTAAGTCCGGCTATTGCGCATCGGCGGCGCGTACCGGCAGTTGGACCAACTATTGGAATGCCAGCAACTATTACACCACGTACGGTAGTAGTCAATCGGCTTCGGCATTCGACGTTACCAGCAGTACCACGCCCAATGATACTACCAATTATAGAATGTACGGGTGCGCGTGCAAAGTCAGCAAGACGTTGTACTGCGCCGGCAGTAATAAGAGCTACAACGGAAGCGGCATTCAGAGTTACATCTACTTCGACAATAATACGTCGATGAAGATGAATTACGGCACCTCCAACTATCTGTATTCCACGGGCGGGCAGGGCAGTAACGGCACGCAAGTTTCCACGTCGGGCACCACCGTCACCACGAATAAGGGCGCCGGCACCTACACGATCAAGCTTGTCTCCAGTAACTCCGCCAGCGGGTCATTGGTCGGCAATAATACCCTCATTTACGTCAACGGTACCACTGCGCCGGGCTATCTCGGATTCTATGACGGCTCCACCACTTGGACCAAGACCATCAGCAAGGTGACCCTCACCGCGACGGGGAGCAGTCACACCGTCACCTATGGTGACGCCAAGCCGTCGCTCAGCGTCACAGTCACCGGATTCGTGAATAGTGAAACGGCATCCACCGCGGGGGGCTATAGCGCACCTACGGCAAGCACCACGTATGCGGCGGGCAGCGCCTATAATTCTTCCGGTTATGCCGTGACCGTTTCGGGCGGATCTGCTTCCAATTACACCTTCAGCTATACGAACGGCAAGATAACCACCAATAAGCGCTCCATCACCTGCAAGCCGGATAATAAGACCATCAATTACGGTGCCTCCGCTCCGAGTTACACCTATTCGGTCACTTCGGGCTCTATATACGGCTCGGATAGTCTCGGCACGCCGAGCTATACTTGCAGCTATACAGCGACGGCAGGGAACAGCAATCGAAACGCGGGCTCGTATACCATCTCGATGTCCGGTCTCAGCAACTCCAATTACACCATTACGCAGAGCGGCACGGGCACGCTGACCGTTAATAAAGTAGCACTCACCGTCAAGGCGGACGATAAATCCGTCACTTACGGCGGAGCTGCACCTTCTTATACCACCACGGTATCCGGCTTCAAATACAGCGAGACAACGAGCGTCCTTTCGGGCTCCTCCTCCGCCAGCTGCTCCTATGCGGCGGGCAACGCGGTAGGCACGCAGACCATCACGGCGAGCAATACTTATGCTACGCACACCAATTATACTTTCAGTAATAGTAACGGTACCCTTACCATCGGTAAGAAATCTGTCACCATCACGCCGTCGCACGCGGCGATCAGTTACGGCACCGCGACGCCGACCGGTGATTTCAGCAATAACTGGAGCTCCGTCCGTTACGGTTCGGACTCTCTTTCGGGTACGGCGAGTTACTCCACCACCTACGACTCAACGAATAGCTCCAAGCGTAGCGCCGGCTCGTATAACATCACGATGTCGGGCGTCAGCAACAGTAACTATACGATCACTTTCGGCACGGGCAGCCTGACCGTCAATAAAGTAGCACTCACCGTCAAGGCGGACGATAAGTCGGTCACCTACGGTAATGCGGCGCCCGCTTACACCACCACGGTTACGGGCTTCAAGTACAGCGAGACGACGAGCGTCCTTTCGGGCTCCTCCTCCGCCACTTGTTCCTATGCGGCGGGTAACGCGGTGGGCAGTCAGACCATCACCGCGAGCAATAGTTATGCTGCACACACCAATTATACTTTCAGTAATAGCAACGGTACCTTAACTATCAACAAGCGTTCCATCACCTGCACACCGGAAAATAAGACCATCAACTACGGTGACGCTGCGCCGACGTACAGTTATTCCATCACGTCGGGCAGTAAATACGGTTCCGATAACCTCGGCACCGCCAGCTACACTTGCTCGTATACCGCCACGGCGGGGAACAATAATAGGAACGCGGGTTCGTACACGATCTCGATGTCCGGTCTCTCCAACTCCAACTACACGATCACGCAGAGCGGCACGGGCACGCTGACCGTTAACAAAGTAGCACTCACCGTCAAGGCGGACAATAAGTCCGTTACTTACGGCGGCGCGGCTCCGTCCTATACCACGACGGTCTCGGGCTTCAAGTACAGCGAGACCACCTCGGTGCTTTCGGGTTCTTCTTCTGCCACTTGCTCCTATGCGGCAGGCAACGCGGTAGGCTCGCAGACCATCACGGCGAGCAATACTTACGCCACCCACACCAATTACACCTTCAGCAACAGTAACGGCACTTTGACCATAGGCAAAAAGTCGGTCACCATCACGCCCAGCCACTCGGCTATCACCTACGGCGCGGCGACTCCCGCGCAGAATACCTACAGCAATAACTGGACCTCCGTCCGTTACGGCTCGGACACCCTTACCGGCACCGCAGTTTATACCTGCGCGTATAACGGCACGTCGGGGAACGCCAATCGCGTGGTGAAGAGCTACGACATCACGATGTCGGGCGTCTCGAACGACAACTATACGATTTCCTTCGGCACGGGCAGCCTGACCGTCAATAAGAAGGCTGTCACCGTCACCGCGGCGAATAAGAGCACAACCTATGGCTCCGCTGCGCCCGCCTTTACGGTCAGCTACAGCGGCTGGGAGTACAGCGAAACCACGAGCGTGCTCACGAACAGCACCGTCACTTATTCTTGCGCTTACACCGCCACGGCGGGGAATGCCAACCGCGTGGTGAAGACATACACGATCACTCCCGTGACCACTTCGCTTGCGGCGGCGAACTACAGTTTCACGCCCGCGAACGGCACTTTGACCGTCAATAAGCTCGAGGTTACCGTCACGGCGGCGAATAAGAGCGTCACCTACGGCGACGACGCGCCGACCTATACCTTCTCGTACGGATCCTTTGTTTACAGCGAAACGAGCTCCGTCGTCAGCGGTTCGGTCACCTACAGCTGCACATACGCGGCGGGTAGCGCGGCGACCGCTTACACGATCACCCCGGTCATTTCGGGGCTTTCTGCGGATAACTACAGCTTCAAAGCCGTGGGCGGCACTTTGACCGTCGGCAAGCGCTCCATCACTTGCACGCCGGATAATATGACCATCACCTATGGTGACGCTGCGCCGACTTACTCCTATTCGATCACGTCGGGCACTAAATACGGCACCGACAGTCTCGGGACGGCAAGCTACACTTGTTCCTATAATACGAGCGCGGCGGGCACGCGCACCGCGACCACCTACACGATCTCGATGAGCGGCTTGTCAAATAGCAACTACACGATCACGCAGTCCGGCACCGGCACTTTGACCGTGAATAAATTCGCCCTCACCGTGAAGGCGGATAATAAGAGCATTACTTATGGAGCGGCGGCGCCTTCCTATACCGTCACCGTTTCGGGCTATAAGTTCAGCGAGACATCCTCCGTCCTGTCGGGCGCGGGCAGCGCGTCCTGTAGTACTTACTCGCAGGGCAGTGCGGCGACGACCTACACCATCACGGCAAGCGCCGGGACCCTCTCTGCGACGAACTACAGCTTCACCACCTCGAACGGCACCTTGACCGTCGGCAAGAAGGCGGTCACCATCACGCCGAGTCATGCGGCGATCACCTACGGCGCGGCGACTCCCGCGCAAAATACTTACAGCAATAACTGGAATTCCGTCCGTTATGGGTCGGATACTCTCACCGGCACCGCAGTTTACACCTGCGCCTATAACGGCACGGCAGGGAACGCGAACCGCGTGGTGAAGAGCTACGACATCACGATGACGGGCGTCTCCAACTCTAACTATACCATCACCTTCGGCACGGGCAGTTTGACCGTCAATAAGAAGTCGGTCACCGTCACGGCGGTGGATAAGAATATCACCTACGGCGACGCCGTGCCGACCTATACGGTCAGCTACAGCGGCTGGGAATACAGCGAAGACACGGGCGTGCTCACGAACAGCACGGTCACCTATACTTGCTCCTACGCGCAGGGTAATAACGCCACCACGTACACCATCACCCCCGTGACCACTTCGCTTGCGGCGGCGAACTACAGCTTCACGCCGGCGAACGGCACCTTGACCGTCGGCAAGCGCACGGCGACTCTCTCTTGGTCGGATACGTCCCTCACCTATAACGGCACCGAGCAGAAACCGACTTGTACCGTCAGCAATAAGTACAGCACCGACACGGTCACCATTACGGTGAGCGGGGGACAGACCGATGTCGGTGATTATACCGCGACGGCGAGCGCTATCTCCAATACCACCAATTATCAGCTTCCCGCCGCAAAGACGCAGTCTTTCTCGATCGCGAAGAAAGCGGTCACCATCAAAGCAGTGACTAAGAGCAGCATATACGGCAGTGCGCAGACGGCTCTTGACACACCGACCATACAAAGCGGCGAATTCTATGCTCGCGATTCCATTACGCTCGGGAATACCCTTTCCGCCACCATCAACGAAACGACCGTTGTCAATACGTACACCATCACGCCGACCGCGACAGGTTCCGGCATCGGGAATTATAACGTCACCGCCACGACGGCGAATTATAAGGTGAATAAGAAGCCCCTTACCGTCACTTGGAGCAATACGTCACTCGCGTATACGGGATCGGCGCAGAGTCCGACGGCTTCGGTCACCGGGTTTGTGAATGGGCATACTACTACCAGTATCAATTTCTCTGTCAGTTCGCACGGACCGAATGCCGGGGAGTATTCGGCGACGGCATCCATGAGCGGCACGGTTTCTGGGAACTATTCGCTGTCTTCCACGAGCACTACTTTCAATATTACCAAGGTTTCCTTGAGCGCCACGGCGAATAGTCCGACGATCACATACGGCGACGCTTTGCCGAGCTATACGGTAACGGTCACCGGTTTCGTGAATAGCGAGACCGCCGGTACCGCGGCAGGGTATACTGCGCCTACCGCAAGCTGTACCTATGCCCGCTACGGAGCAAAGGGCACCTATGACGTCACCGCTTCGGGCGGTGCCGCGACCAACTATTCCTTTAGCTATACGAAAGGAACCTTGACGGTCGATGCTTTGACGGCGACCCTCTCTTGGGGCACGACGAGTTTCACCTATGACGGCAGTGCGAAGTTGCCGACTTGTAGCGTAAGCAATAAAGTCAATAATGACACTTGTGACGTCACAGTGACGCCGAGCGCGAATCCGACGGCTCTCACCGATAGCGCGGCGAAGAACGCAGGTACCTATCTCGCGACGGCATCCTCGCTCTCGAACGGCAATTACGCCTTGCCTTCAAGCAAGACCAAGTCTTTCACGATCAATCGCGCTTATATCGCGACTCCTCCCACCGTTACCATTTATAAGGGCGGTAGCTCGACAGGCACGACCATTTCTGCAGGTGGTTCCGGTAGCAAGCCTTATACCGGATCCGCGTACACCTTAAACTTTTCGGCAAATGCGTCGCAATATGGGGCTACTTATTCAAACGGCAGTTCTCTCACGAATGCAAGTAGCACGACTATGACGCTGACCACTACGGGCAACTATTATTGGGGATCCAGTGGTACGACGACGACAAAGACCTACACCCTCAACGTCACGAAGGTCGCAGTTAACGTTACGGCGAATGCGAATTCCATTACTTACGGTGATGCACCCGCCGCAAACGGGTATTCTCACGGTGACCTCGTGAACAATGAGACGTGGGATAGTAAGGTCTCCGGTTCTGTCACATATACGTATAGTTATTCGCAGTATGGTGATGTGGGTAGTTATACGATTACCCCCGTGACGAGCGGTCTTACCGCCACCAATTACAGTTTCACGCCGGTAGCCGGCACGCTGACGGTAGGGAAGAAAGAGGTCGGACTCACTTGGGGCGCGACCACCTCTTGGGTCTACGACGGTAGTTCGCACGCGCCGACTTGCTCTGCGACAGGCAACGTCAACAATGACTCCATCGGCATCACCGTCACGGGTGCGAAGACCGACGTCGGTTCTTACACCGCGACCGCTTCCGCCATCACGGGCACCAAATCGGGCAACTATAAGCTCCCCGCAGCCAATACCTGCTCATTCAGCATTACCCGCGCCTACGTCACGATTCCGACCGTTACGATTTATAATAACGGCACCTCGACGAGCACGACGATCTCGGCGGGCGGCAGTCAGTCCAAGACCTACAACGCCAAGGCGTATACACTTCATTATTCCACGCCAAGCGGTGCTTCCGCTTCGACGACGAACAGCAACACGATGACGAGCGTCGGCTCTATCGTGGCGACATTCACCGTCGACGGCAACCACTATTGGAAGACCTCGGGTGGCGCCTCTACCGGCACCGATACCGCGAATAAGGTCTATACCCTCAACGTCACAGCGAAGAGCATTTCCGGCGCGACGGTCACCCTTGGTACGACCTATTCTTATAACGGAAGTTCTCGTACGCAGAGCGTCAGCTCGGTCACGATCGACGGACTCACCGCGACTTACAGTGTCACGAATAACACCGGAACGAATGCGGGTGATTACACCCTCACCGTCACCGGCACGGGCAACTTCACCGGTACGCAGAATAAGGCGTGGAGCATTGCGCGCGCCTACGTCACAGTCCCGACCGTTACCATTTATAAAGGCGGCGCCACGACGGGCACGACCATCGCGGCGGGTGGCACGGAAGAAGTGGATTACGACGGTAGCGAATATACCTTCAATTATACGGCGGCAACCTCCAAGTACACCGCGACAGGCGGCTCCGCCATTACCGCCATCGGGTCGTCCACTCTTACCCTTAACGTCACGTCAAACTATTATTGGGGGTCCACGGGCTCGGATGACGGCGCTAAGACCTTTACGATCAGCGTCACTTCGGGCGGTACCGTGACGATCCTTCTTTCTCACGCGGCGATCAGCTACGGCACGGCGAAACCCTCGAGCGGATTTACCGCTGCCATCACCGGAGATGCCCCGAGCGGTGGCGAGACTTTGGAAGGCGTCACGATTAACCAAAGTGATTTCGGCGTCACGGGATATTCGGCGGGAAGCAATAAGGGCACTTATGCGATCACCCTCTCGGGTACCTCGAAGAGCAATATCGAAACGCGCCTCAAAAACTATGATGTTGTCTACACCGGTTCTTTGACCGTGAATGCGAGGACGGCGACCCTCTCTTGGTCAAATACCTCTCTTACTTATACCGGTGCGGAGCAACAGCCGACTTGTACCGTCGGTAACCTTTACTCGGGTTCTTCTTGTACCGTTACCGTGACCGGCGGACAGACCAATGCCGGTGATTATACCGCGACAGCGTCCTCGCTCTCGAACAGTAACTATGCACTCCCCTCGGGGAAGACGCAGAGCTTCTCCATCGCGAAGGTTGGGCTCACCGTCACCGCATCTGCGAATTCCATTACCTATGGCGATCAGCCTGCGGCGAACGGCTATACGATCACCGGTTTCGTGAATAGCGAGACATCCTCTGTCGTCAGCGGTTCGGTGACATCATATACCTATAATTACAGCCGCTATGGTGCTGTCGGCTCTTATACGATTACCCCTGTTATCACAGGTCTCTCCGCTACGAACTATTCATTTAGTGCGGCAACCGGCGTCTTGACCGTAAGTCCCAAAGCGGCGACAGTCACAGCTGAAAATAAGTCCACGACTTATGGCAGTGCAGCTCCCGGCTTTACCTACACGACATCTGGTCTCGTGAACAGCGATACCCTCTCGGGTACGATTTCCTATGCTTGCGCCTATAGCGCTACGAAAGGGAATGCCAATCGTGTGGTGAAAAGCGGCGGTTATTCGATCACGCCGAGCGGACTCTCGAACAGCAATTATACCATTACCTTTACGGCAGGTACGTTGACGGTCAATAAGAAGACTGTTACTTTCACTTGGTCCACGCCGACTTCTTGGACGTACGACGCTTCCTCACACACCGTGACAGCCACTGTCAGCGGAGCGGTCTACGACGAAACAATCACGGTTGCCTCTTATTCGGGCGACGCATCTGCGAGCGCCGTCGGTAATTACAGCAGGACGGTTTCTTCGTTAAGCGATAACACGAACTATGCGATCACGACGGGGGCTACCAAGTCGCAGAGTTATTCCATCTCGAGAGCGACCCTCACCGTTACTGCGGATAATAAGAGCATCACATACGGTGCGGCAGTTCCTTCTTATACCAGTCAGATTACCGGTTATAAGGGAAGCGATACCGCGTCCGTTGTTTCGGGTAGCGTTTCCTCATATACTTGTAGCTACGCGCAGTATTCCGCGGCTACGACTTACGACATTACACCGGTTATTACCGGACTTTCCGCTACGAACTATACCTTCACGGCGGCAAAAGGCACCTTGACGGTCACCCCCAAGGCGGCAACAGTCACGGCGGATAGTACCTCAATCACTTACGGCGCGGCAAAGCCGAGCTTCACCTACACGACGTCGGGTCTCGTGAACAGCGATACCCTCACGGGTACGATTTCCTATGCTTGTGCCTACACGCAGACGCAAGGCAATGCGAACTCCGTGGCGAAAGCTTACGACATCACGCCGAGCGGACTCTCAAACAGCAATTATACTATTACCTTTGCGAAAGGCACCTTGACGGTGAATAAGAAGGCGGTCACCCTCTCTTGGAGTGCTTCTTCTTATACTTATGACGGTGAGGGACATCTCCCCACAGCGACCGTTACGGCAGGGAGTAAGGGATATAGCGGCGACGTCGTTACCGTTGCGACTTACAGTGGAACGACTGAGGCGCAAACCAATTATGGCAACTATACGACGACAGCGGCGACGCTCGGCGGCACGAACGGCGGCAATTATACGCTGACCGGCGGGACGAACGTCAGCAAGTCTTGGTCTATTACCAAAAAAGCGATCACCGTTACCGTCGATGACGATAGCATCGTCTACGGTTCGTCGAAACCTGCATTCACCTATACCGCAGACGGTCTTGTCGGATCGGATACCTTGAGCGGAGATCCCGAGTATACCACCAATTACGACACCACCGATTCGACGAAACGTGGAGTTGGTGATTACACCGTCTCGGTTTCCGGTCTCTCGAATAATAACTATTCCATCACCTATAATTCGGGCACGTTGACTGTCACGCAGAAGACGGTCGGGCTCACATGGGGCACCTTGACGTTTGTGTACGATAAGAGCTCCCATCGTCCCGTCGTCGCTTCAGTTACCGGCACGGTGTATTCCGACAGCGTCTCCGTGAACGCCTATTCCGGTTCGACGCAAACGAACGTCGGAAGCAGTTATTCCGTCACGGCAACCGGACTCAATAATTCGAACTATAAGCTCCCGACCACTGCGTCGGTGATCACCAAGACTTGGTCCATCACCGCAAAGGAAGTGGAGCTCTCCTGGTCGAATACCTCTCTGACCTATACCGGTTCTGCGCAAAGCCCCTCGGTGTCCATCAGTTCGGGCAATCTCGATGGCGCGAATCTCACCGTTTCCACAACGGCTTCTCTGACAAACGTCTCTTCGACGACTGCGACTGCGACCCTCGGCGGCTCTGCGGCGGGGAACTATACCATTAAATCCGGGCATGCGACCCACAGCTTCGCAATCACCGCTCTCAATATTTCTGGTGCGGATATCACCCTCACGACGAGCAGCTTTACCTACGACGGGACGGAAAAGACGGTTTCCATCTCCTCCATCACCAAGAGCGGCCTTGCGGTAACTTATGATTACACGAGCGGGCGCACGGGCACCGCAGTCAATAGCTACACCTTGACCGTCACCGGTAAGGGCAACTTTACGGGCACCGCCACCAAGACTTGGTCGATCACCGCCTTGAGTATCAGCGGCGCGACGATAACCCTCGTTTCGGATTCCTTTGCATACGACAGGACGGAGAAGACCGTCGGCATCAGCTCGGTCACCAAGAGCGGACTCTCCGTCACCTATTCCATCACGAGCGGCAATACCGGAACGGACGTGAATACCTACACTCTGACCTTGACTGGAACGGGCAACTTTACGGGCACCGCCACCAAGACTTGGTCGATCACCGCGAAGGAAGTGCAACTCACTTGGTCGAATACTTCGAGGGTCTATACCGGATCGGCGCAGAGTCCCTCGGTCTCCCTGAAATCGGGTTACGTGATTTCGGGCGACACCGTGAGCGTCAGCACCTCGGCTTCTTTGACGGACGTCTCTTCGATGACCGCTTCGGCGACTCTCGGCGGTACTTCGGCAGGGAATTATAAGATCAAGACGAGCGACGCCACGCACAGCTTCTCGATTACCCCGAAGACGCTTAACTTCTCGATCGACGTATCCGAAAGTTATACCTATAACGGCGGCAACCAAGGCGCGAAAGTCAGCTTCACGGGAATCGTGTCGGGACAGAAACTCAATTGGACGATGAGAAACTCCGGCGAGATGGTCTGGACCTCGCATGGTAACCTCGCCGCAAACGCCACGAGAACCACTTCGGGCGAAGGTTGGAACGATTCTTCCACGAACTCCACGGCTTACGGCGGCACGAACGTCGGTGCTTACGGCATCACGATCATCGGGCTCGTCGATACCACGACCGGATCCGCGGATAACTATTCTCTCGCCGGCACCTTGAGTGCGAGCTGGTCCATCACTCCCGCAGCGCTCACCGTTACGGCAAATAACCTCACCATCACCTACGGCGCCGCACCCGCAAATAACGGATTCACCTACGGCACCTTCAAAGGCAACGACACTTCCTCTGTCGTGTCGGGTGGCGTCAGCTATACTTACTCCTACGCGCAGTACGGAAACGTCGGCTCCTATACCATCACGCCGAACGTGAGCGCACTTCGCGCCGATAACTATACCTTCACTCCCGTCGCAGGCACCCTCACCGTTTCTCAGTTGACGGCAACCCTCTCTTGGAGCGAGACCTCTCTGAGTTATAACGGTGCCGTGCAATCGCCGGTTTGCTCCATCACGAATGCCGTGAATGGCGACCAGCTCGGCGTCACGGTCACCGGTGGGCAGAAAAACGCCGGCATGGGAATCACGGCGACTGCTTCCGCGATCACGGGAACGAAAGCGGCGAACTATGCTTTGCCTGCGTCGAAGACGACGACGTATACCATCAACACCGTGCCTCTCGGCATCAGCGCGAACGACTTCTCGATCACCTATGGCACCGCGGCGCCCACCTATACGGCGGCATTTGACGGCTTCGTGGGCGGCGAAACTTCTGCCGTGCTCGGCGGTTCCCCCACCTTTAGCTGTGATTACACGGCGACTGCAGGAAATGCAAATCGTGTGGTCGGTTCTTACGCGATCTCAGTCAGCGGCTACACCTCTTCCAACTACGATATCACCTTCTACGATGGCACCTTGAGCGTCAGCGCGAAGAAACTGCCCTCCTTCACTTGGGGCACTTCTGAGTGGACCTATGACGGCGCTTCTCATCGTTCCACGGTCTCGGCGATCAACGGCAAGTGCTATAGCGACACCGTCACGATCGCGGGCTACGATCTTGCGGCGCAGACGGCGGCAGGGCAGTACACCATCAACGTGACCGGTCTTTCGGGTGCGGATGCGAGTAACTACGTCCTCCCCGACGCCCAGAGCAAGACCTTCGAGATCAAGAAGGCGAACGTCTCCATCTCCGTCACCTCTTATACCGGATTGACCTATACGGCTACCTCGCAAACCGTCTTCACCATCGAAGTGAGCGGCATTCAGAACAGCGAGACCCTCGGCTTCGTCTACTCGGGAATCAGCGGTTCGCCCCTGACTCGCGGCAACGGCACGCAGACGATCACCAAGACTGCCGCAGGGACCTATTCGATCAACTTTACCTCCATTACGGACGGCACCGGTGACGCGGACAACTACAACCTGACAGCCGTTGCTTCCGGCACCACGATCATCAACAAGGCGACCCTTTCTTGGTCGGCTGTGAACTACTCGGCGTATAACACCGTGACGTGGTCTGCTCCGACGGGCGCAGTGGGCGGCGACACGCTTACCTATAGTTACAGCGTAAAGAAGGGCGGCACCGAGAAACTCGGCAGCTCTTCCGCTACCACCTTTACTCCCGCGGAAGCGGGAACCTTCGTGCTTGCGGTCACCGTCGGCGGCACCAACGCGGCGAACTACAATACCCTCGCGAGTAGGACTCTCCGCACCGTCTACTCTGTCACCTTCCAGGATAATGCTTCCGAGCACACCGAGACCCCGACGGTCCTCTCCTCCGTCACGCGTTACGTCTTCTCGGAGAAGAAAGCGCCCGCGCCCAGTTGGTCCGTTACGGAATATGAATTCAAGGGTTGGAAGAATGGTAACGCTTCTTTCGATCCCGATACGACCAATATCACCTCGAACCTCACCCTCACCGCGAGCTGGAAGATACTCTCGTGGGATAACGTCACCTTCAAGCTCACCACTTCCGTTGCTCCCTCCTCGGCGTCCGATTACACGATCTCCTTCACGCTGGATTCCGTTCGCAGATCCTTGGATATCAACGAGGTTTCCGCGCTCGGATTTAAGAAGAGCGGCTGGTTCAATGCCATCACTTGGTGTCGCGGAGACGTTACCTGTTCCACCAACGTCTGCACTACGGTGGAAGAGATCGGTGGAAATAATGTCACGATGTACGGCAAGCTCTCCCTTGCGCTCAAGACCTACGACCTTAACGGTGACGGCGACTATTCCAACGACGATGTGACAATCCTTCGTAAGTATTTCGTAGACGCAGAAGGCTACGGCATCGTCGGTCTCGAGAGCGTCGATGCGATGTATAACTGCGCCAAAGCGGGCGGCACTTACGATGCGAAGTATTCCTATTGCTTGTTGCCTCTCTTGCCTCAGAGCGAGGATGGTGAGTATTCCACCAATGATATTTACACGATGCTTTCCGCTCTGGACACCCCCGAGCTCTCGATCAGCATCTCCGGCATAACTTGGGATGCGGTGGATCGCGCCACCGGTTACAAGGTCAGCGTAAATAATGGAGCATGGAGCACCCAGGCGGGCAGAACGATAGCGCTCAGCACCACTCCGGGCAGCTATACCGTGAAGATCAAAGCATATAGCGCCTCGGCGGAAAGCGCTGAAGCGACCATTACATACACCACTGTTGCCGTGGCTCTCTCGAATATCAGCGTCAGCGGTGTGACTGCCACTTGGACGGCTACGGCGTTGACGATGTATAAGAAGTTGGATTCCGCTGCTTACGCCACGACGACCGACACTTCCTACACCTTCACTTCCACCGGCACGCACACCCTGCACGTAAAGGCGACGGGCGGCTTCGACATCACGACCAATACCTATTACTACGGTTCCGACATCACGAAGAGCGGCTCTTGCACGATCACGAAGCTCACGGCTCCCTCTCCCGCGGCTACGACTGCCGGCGTCGGCTGGGATGCGGTCAGCAACGCGACTCGCTACGAGTACAGCAAGAACGGCGGCGATAGCTGGACGAACCTCGGCACGAGCTGTCAGATCGCATACTCTCTCTTCGACACGACGGCTGGCGACCACACCATCCTCGTGAGGGCGGTGGGCAACGGCACGACCTATCTGACGAGTGATGCAAGCGAAGCGTTCGAATATGAGACGCGCGCCATTTCCTTCGATGATCTGAACAGAAGCAATGATTCGTTGTCCGTCTTCTGGGGGACGGGCGAAGCCGTCATTCATAATGAAACGATGAGCGTCACCGTGACGAAGAACGGTAGCACTTATGCGACCGACGAGTATAGTAATTACCCCGGCGGTTACTACTATTACACCTTGCCGGAGGAAGTCGGCACTTACGTGATCACCGTCAGCGCCTCTTCCGGTTGGAATAAGAACCGCAAAGAGTACTACTACACCGCTTCCACCATCACGAAGAGCGGGACGTACACGGTCTCGACACTTGGCAAGCCTTCGATCAACACGCCCACCGCAGGTGCGACGACCATTACTTGGACCTCCGTCTCCGGTGCGACCGGATATGAGTACAGCACGAACAGCGGCACTTCTTGGACCTCCACGACGAACAGATCGGTGAATCTCTCCTCGACGGAAGGCACGAATACCATCCGCGTCCGCGCGACTTCGAACGATGCGACCAAGCTCACGGGCGATGCAACAAGCGACTTCACATACGTTTCTACGTCGACCTCCCTCAGCAACGTGACCTTCGAGGGCACGAGAGCGAAGTGGGTGGCCTCCGCACGCTACGTACAGGTCAAGGAAGGCTCCGGATCCTATGCGACCACCACCTTGAATTACTACGACCTCACGAGCCTCACCGCAGGATCAAAGACCGTCTACGTGAAGGCATACCGCGGCTATGATGCGACGAAGAATATCTATTACAGCGGTAATGACGTCGAGAAGAACGCAAGCAAGACCATCGCTCTCGCGAATACGACCATCGACTTCGAGGATCAGACGGCAAACAGCCCCTACACGGTGGCAAACGGCGGCAGCGGTGCGGCGAACTGGACGCAGCAGTACTGGAATTCCGGCTCCGAGGGTTGGGTGTCGACCTCCAATCAGATGAACAGCCGCGCGGGCGACACGGGTCGCGTGGTGAACTTCTCCACCTCCACGACCAAGGGGAGATTTACCTACAGCACGGGATCGAGCCTCGGCCTTGCGAACACCTTCAGCGTGCGCCTCGGTAACTACTATACCGCTTACGACATTTGGTATAAGATCATGCTCATCGACACCAACGGTAATTATCATTACCTCGCGGGTGCCACGAATAAGTTCGTGCAGTTCCACTCGACGGGCACGAACAATAGCAATAAGGTGTTTACCACGGTCTCTTACACCGGCTTCGATCCCATCGAGGTTCAGGAGATCAAGTTCGAGGCCTACGGCAACACCAATAGCACCAGCACTTACTGCTACTTGTATGTGGACGATATCAAGCTCAGTTACGTTGCTCCGGACCTCGGCACCAACGCAGCCTACTCCAAGGGTAACTTTACGGTAACCAATGGTGGGGCAACCACCCAAACGCTGAATACCGCCGGCGCGGCGAACTCCATGTCCTTCAAGCTGACCAACAGCAGCAGCTCCACCGCAGCCTACACAGACGTTACCTTGTATAACGGCGACTACATGGTGGCGACCGGACGCTATATGCTGCCGGCATCCGCAAGCAATTACGAATACCAGCTCCTCTTCAACAGGTGGAAGGTCACGAAGTTCACCGTCACGGCGAATAACGCGAATATCACGATCTCGAACATCTCGTTCAGCAATTCGAGCGACTACGTCGTTGCGGATCACGACGAGTATCGTGTGGCGTCTACGAGCGGCTCCACGTCCATTCTCTTGATGGGTGAGGAAGTGAAGACTTCCGCGACGATCAATTACAACCTGACGGCGATCAAGCAGCTGCAGAAGTACGCGGCGGACGTCAGCCCGCTCTTCGCCTCCATCGTGAACGTGAAGCAGATCATCTCCGCCACCTACTCGCAGAGCATAGATGTCATGTCGAACGCCGGCTCCAGCAGCACTTACGGCACCATCACCATCAAGTACATCGTGAGCGGGACGAATACCATCACCACCTCCACCATCACGGTGAAGAAGAAGGACAGCGCCAGCCTGAACGAGGCTACGAGAGACGCCTACTCGCGCAATCTGTGGAAAGAGATATCCATTGATCCGCATGAGGTGGTCCTTGCCGGTTCCTCTTCGATGGAGAAGTGGGAGCGCGTCGGACAGGATATGAAGGGCATCACCTTCGCGGACGTCGGTATCGGCGGCACGGTTTCCACCGACTGGAGCAAGTCCGGCGGTCTCGCGGAGCGCCTCATCTATGCCTACAACCCGCGTGCGGTCATCCTCTTCGTGGGCGTGAACGACCTGAAGGGCGGTTCCAGCCTTTCGGCTACCGAGACGAACGTGCAGACGCTCCTCACGCAGATCCACACGAAGCTCCCGAACGCCAAGGTGTACTACGTGCTGATCAACAAGGTGCCTCTCGCGATCGGCGGTACTTCCGGAAATCTGAATCTTGATAACGTCACCGCCTTCAATACCGAGATGGTGAACTACGCCAGCACACGCGACTGGCTCACCACCATCGCGCTCGATACCGAGTATCACATGGTCTACGGCTCACAATGGGCTTATGACTTTTCTTGGAGTGACACCGATAACGCCTACCATAAGAATATCAATTACAATAACAATAACAACTATGGCAAGACCTCCTTCTTCGACTCGATGCACCTCAATCAGGCAGGTTATACCGAGTGGGCGTATGCGATCCGTAAGAAGTTCCTCGCCCTCGATAAGAATGCGACTTGGGCGGTAGACGCCTAAGGATATGACCGGCGAGGGGAGGGACCCCGATGCCGATGATATAACAACAGGCGCTTCGCGAAGGTCGCGAGGCAGCAAAGAGAAATGATCGGCGCGGAAGCAGGGCGCTCTTCGCGGCAAGATATGATCGGCTCGAAAGGACGTTTCCTTAGTTAAAACGGCGTCCTTGCAGGGCGCAAGGCGCATTTGGTGACCCCGACAGTCCGCCTTGCTAAAGTAAGAAAGGCGACATGTCGGGAATTGGGCGTCCACGCAGGGTGCGGGACAGCAGTGCAGAAAGAGCCTCGGTCGGGCAGGGTGCCCCACTTGATTGCAGAAAGAGTCGCCGTGCGGCAAGGTGCCGCACTTGGAGAAGAAAGAGCCGCCGCTCCGCGAAGGTCGCAGGGCGTGAGCAGACCCATTCAATGATGAATGACAACTATATCAGCAATCGGTAAATAGGGTATTATCGGAAGCTGATTTAATATAGGAATAATACCCAAATCTATAAAAAGGAGAATAAAAGAATGGAATCATTATCAATTAAAAAGACCGGAAAAATCTTACTTGCGGTCGCATTGGTAATCTTCATGCTTGTAGCGCTTCTCGGATTGACCATGAATGGTCGCACTTTAGCCGCCGCTTCGGCGACGACGCCTGATCTTGAGGTCTCGGCGGCGTTCAGCGGATCAAGTGCCACCGCTCATACGGATTCCACGACCACGGCGAAGTATTATAACCAGCTTGCGAGCGGAACAGGTGCTCTGCCCCTCGCGGTCAATGATACTTTCACGGTGACCTATTCCTTCACGGTCAATTCCGACGTCTTCACCGGTGCCAAGTACTTGACTCTCACGAATGACGGCTTCGCCATCGTGTCCGTCACAGTCGGCGAAACGCTCTTGAACGATGACAATGATTACACTGCTACCGTTAATAGCGTTGTATACACGTTGAGCCCCTCAAGTTCCACGATCGGCTTCGATGGTAACGGTGATTTGCTCGAGACAGAGGATTTGTCCAATATCGTCGTCGTCTACAAGCTTACTTCTGCGATCTCGACCTACAGCAACAAGACTATTGGTCTCACCGGTAAGTACAGCGTGCTCGGCAAGACCTTACAGACTGTGAATTCGAGCGTCGTCACCGTGTACGTCCGTTCAACGGCTTCCATCACGACCACCGATCCGTCGAAGACCTACGACGCGACTGCAGCCGCTACCTCGACGACCTTCACCCCCGCTGTCTCCGACACGGGCAACGAGAGCCGTCGTGAGACCAGCGTGACCACTTGGAGCACGGGCAGCGCACCGATCGATGCAGGCAGCTACAACGTGGCTGTTGCTACTGCGGCGAACAACTACTATGAAGCGACTTCGTACAACACCAACTTCACGATCGCCAAGAGAGCTGTTACCATTACCGCAGACGACAAGACCAGCGTCTACAGCACCACTCCCGCTTCGCTTTCTTACACCTATACGGATGAGAATGTAGGATCTTGGACCGGATTCGCTGATCGTGACTCTGTCACGGTGACTTACAGCGGGGCAGGTGCGAGCATCTCGACTGCGACCACTGTCGGTAATTATACCATCACGCCGGTCGCATCCCATGCGAACTACACCATCACCCCCGTGAGCGGCACCTACACCGTCACCCGTCACAACATCGCTGTCCCGACCGTGACCATCTACAATAATGGCGCGACCACCGACACCACGATCGCTGCGGGTACGACCGAGGAGAAGACCTTCAACGGTAAGGAGTTCACCTTCAACTACACCGTGGATCCCACCGATGCGAACAGCATCGCGAAGTACACCTCTGCGGGTGGCTCTGCGATCACCAATGTCGGCAGCTCCACCTTGACCCTCACGGTGAACGCCAACTACTACTGGGGCGCTGAGGGCGTGGCAGTCGGCAGTCAGGATACGGCGGATAAGACCTTCACGATCCAGGTGAACAAGGCGAACATCACCGTTACCTTGCACCACGATGCGATCGAGTATCTTGATGCGGTACCCACCACGGGTTACTCCATCACGGCTGCTCCGTATCTCTATAATGAGGACGTCTCCACCGTGAGTATCAATCAAGGTGACTTCAGCACAGAGTACACGGTCGGTAACGGCGTCGGCACCTACGACATCGCCATCGCGAATACCAACGGTAGCAAGACCGCGATCGAGGCGTATCTGTCGAACTACAACGTCAGCTACACCGGCGAAGATCAGCTCTCTGTCGGCAAGAAGACGATCAACGTGGCTGCGAACTGGATCGATTGGGCTACGGGCGACAGCGCTTCTATGACCTACGATAAGGCTGCGCACGGTATCGTGGCGGTTCCCGCGAACTACACCTATGCAGAGACGGTGATCTGTGACGTCGCGTTCAGCGGCGGTGACAGCGCTTCCGGTGCGAAGCAGACCAACGTTAACGGCAATGAGGCTGCGACGACCTTGACGGCTACCTTCAGCCTCAAGACCTCGACCAACGACGGCAACGGCAACCTTATCACCGATAACTACAACCTCGTGACGAATACCACTTCCAAGGACATCACGATCACCCGTAAGGCTGTGACCATCACGGCGGCTGACAAGGAGACCACCTACGGCTCCGCGGCTCCCGCTTTCACTTCCGATGCGGGCAGCGTGCTGATCTCCGGTGATACCTACACCACCGAAGGTTCCATGACCACCGCGTACACCGCTACGGCGGGCAACACGAACCGTGTGGTCAATACCTACGCGATCGTTCCCTCCGGTTGGGCGAACAACAACTACACGATCAGCTACACGAACGGTACCTTGACCGTCAATAAGAAGGTCGTGACCTTCACTTGGTCCGCTACGCAGACCTGGGTCTATGACGCGGCGAGCCACACCATCACGGCTACCGTTGTCGGCGCCGAGTACGGTGAGGAAATCACTGTTGACGGATATTCCGGCGACGCTTCGGCGACCAACGTCGGTAACTACAGCAGAACGGTTACCTCTCTGAGCGATGATGATAACTATGCGATCACCACTGCGGGCACTGAGACCGAGACTTACTCGATCACGAAGGCTCCGATCACGATCACCATCACGCCCGCTACCTCCCTCGTGTACACCAGCGCGGAGAAGACTGTGTTCACCGTGACTGTCAGCGGTATGATCGGCACCGAGACCCTCACCTACACCTTTGATGGCACGAACATCAAAGAGGCGGACGGCACCTTCACCCTCTCCAACGCGAGCGAAACCTTCACGGGTATGCTTGCTCAGAGCTACGGTCTCTCTTTGACCGCTGTGGCGAATGGCACCGGTTTGGTCGCTAACTACGATTACACCTTGCCTGAGGCGGCTGAGAACACCATCGCGAAGGCGACCTTCACCCCGGGTGCGATCAGCTATGATGTCGCTACGGTGTCTTGGGATGCTGTGACCGGTGTGCAAGGCGAAGACGTCATTACCTTCACCTACACGGTGAATAAGGGTGCGACCCAGAAGCAGAGCGGCTCCGGCTTGAGCTACACCGCGAGTGCGACCGGTAACGACTACGTCCTCGCGATCAGCTTCGCGGGTGACAGAGCGGCGAACTACAACTTGATCGCCGATCAGGCTCTCCTCGAGGTCTTCAGTGTGACCTTCACCGATACTGCTTCCGAGCATACCAGTGAGCCCACCGTCTTCGATAACGTCGTGTACTACGCGTTCTCCGGTGAGTCCGTTGCGGCGCACACCGCTTGGTCGCTCAGCAACTACACCTGGGAAGGATGGAAGTATACTCCCGCTTCCGAGGAGATCACCTACGACGCTCCCGCGCTCAGCGCGAGCTTGACCGTCCGTGCTACTTGGGCGATCAAGACCGTGACCGTGACTTATAAGTATAAGCTCACAGGTAAGGCGGCTTCCACCTACAAGACCTACAAGACCGAGACCATCTACGCCAATGCGGATCTTACCGCTCTGCCGGAGGTGCACTGGTTCACCGCTTCTGCTTGGAATGACGCCGAGGCTTTGGATGGCGAAACCAAGACCAACGTCTACTATGATACCTATGCAGCGACCCGCACCTTCTACACCGAGTTCACCTTCAACGTGAAGAAAGGTGATGTGGATGGTAATGGCTCCATCACCGGTGCCGATGCGACTCTGTATCGTCAGTACAACGTCGGCGGTTATGCGGTCGACACCTATGTGCTTGCCGACATCGATGCGGCTTGGGCTGTGGTGGATACCTGCGAGGGCGGAGGCACCTTTGCTGACTCCTGGTGGGCTGCCGATAAGTACTTCCTGCAGGCTGTGAGCGATGTGGATGGTGACGCTGAAGAGTCCACGAACGATATCTTCTACATCATCAATTCGCAGGTGGCAAATAATGATTATGCCACGACCGATGCGGCGGGCAACGTCGTGATCAAGATCCGCTCAGTCACTGAAGCTAAGGTCATCGCTATTGTTGCTACGCCCACCACTGTGAAGGTCAATGGTACCGCAGTGGAGTACAGCTATGCAGACGGCGCTGTGACCCTCACTACGGCTCTTACCAGCGGACAGACTCTTGAGATCGTCGTGAATGGTGCCAAGTACACTTACACCATGGCGTAATCCCCTTAAACCTATCGTAACCTGCCGCGAATACCCTACGCGGCGGGGTGCGATCCTTTAACCAAGCAACGGCTGTCGCGCCGAAAAAGCGCGACAGCCGCCAAGCCAAATGAAACTATGAATAAGAGCATCTCTAAAGCAATTATCCTCTTATTGACCGTCATATGCCTGACGGCACTTTTACTATCTATGGCGAGCTGCGGAAATGCTTCCGTCACCGCTTCCAATCCCTCGCAGAAAGGGTCGGACGGTGCGATCGAAATGTCCGCCGTGACGAAGAGCGGCAAAGTGGACGTGACCGTCCGCTTGAAAGAAAACTGCGGTATCAATGCGATGAATCTCACCCTTACCTACGATACCGACGTCCTGACCCTGACCGGGATGGACGAGGGGAGCGCCCTCAAATCTCTCGACTTGATGACCTCGAATACCAAGACGGAGAAGGGCTATTCGATCACTCCCTTCAAATTCGACTACTTAAACGCAAATAAGAATGATACGTCCACCGGTGTGATGTTCACTCTGCATTTTTCCATGAAGAAGGATGTCAGCGTGAAGCAGACCACCGTGGGCTTGAGATATGACAGCGGGAAGATCACTTCTCTGACTGACGATGGCATCGTCGCGAAGAAGTTCTCGATTTATCCCGTATTGGTCTCCCTTTCCTAAGGGAACCTATATCGACATGAAAGGATGAACGTATGAAAACGAAGTCTTTTACACGAGTATTTCTATTATCCCTACTGATCCTGGCGGTCGCCCTCATGACGCTCGCGGTATCTCCCTTTATGCGCGCAGGCACGGAAGGGGAGGACATCGCGCAGGCGGAAGCACTGCCGACCATCTCGACGGGCAATGTGGAAGTGCTTCGCGGCAAGTACTTCACGGTGGATATCATTCTCTCGAATAATACCCTCGGGCTGACCTCTCTCAAGATCTCGCTCGACTATGATCCCACCGTCATGACCCTCGTCAAATACGACACGAAGAATAACTATCTGCGGGGCAGTGCGATGCCTGCGTCTGGTTACGGTCTCGTCTCATCCAATTTCACGACGAGCGGGGGCGGGAGCATTCACCCTGTAGACTTCCTGTGGAACGGTACCGATCCCGATTATTCGAATGGTACCCTCTTGACTCTACGCTTCAAATCGATCACATCATCCGATCCCGCTCTTCTCGGTAAGCACTTTTTCACTCTCACTTACGATCAGAGCAATACCTTTCGCACCACACCCAAAGATGAGGGCGGACACATCATCTATCAGCAGGTGAATCTCGCTCCCGGCTTCGTGGATGTCACGGCGGGCAAGTTCCAGTGCACCTACTACGACTGGGACGGCAGTGAGATCGTGCACTACGAGGAGAATGATTTCTCCCTCTTCATCCCCGAAGAGCCGGCGCATCCTTCCCGTGCTTCGACGAGGACTCATTACTACACCTATGAAGAGGACCAGTGGGACACAGAGAATCCCTGGACGGAGAATATGGAAGAGCCCGAGAGCATCAAATGGGATATCACGGCGCTTTACAAGGAGTATCCTCAGCCCTATACCGTCTACTACTACTTTGGCGAGATGGATCCCGAGACGGGCGTCCTCGACATACAGGAAACGCCGGAATACTATTACTACACCCTCGACGGTGAGGACAAAGTCTATTGTACCCCGAAGAACCTTTCCTATGACGCGTCACTTCCCGTCCTCGCGCAATATACCGAGGCGTATTATTCCCATTCGGCATGGTATGTGGACAAGGATTGCACCGAAGAGCTGACCGTTGGACTGGTCCCCGAAGATACCTCCGTGGACGCGGCGATGGTGGCGGCGTCTCCGCGCGGTGTGCCCCTTGAGAATACCTTCAAGCTGAATCTTTATGCCTATCGCACCTTTAATGAGGATATCATCCAGCCCGAGGAGCTCGAAGTCACAGCCTCCAAGCTCGAGAATGAGGTCATCGTGGAGGGCACCACCGTCACGGTGAATCTGAATCTGACCAAGAACTTCGGCATCATGTCGGCGACTCTGACTTTGGATTACGATAATTCCTGCCTGACGCTGACGAACCTTACGCCCGGCACGGCTTTCAAGAATGTTGCTGCCTTCAGCTGTACGAATAACGAGTATTCGCCCGCCGGGTACAGTACCGTTCCTTTTATCCTCAGCTGGTCGAGTTCGACGGGTAACTTCTACACTACGGGCACCCTCGCGACCCTGACCTTTACCTTGGATCCGAATGCTTCCATCGGAGATCACCTCGTGACGGTGACTTACACACCCAAGCAGGACGTCACCCGTTACTATGACGAAACAACCATTTCGGGCAAGCCCGATCCCGGGATGCTGTGGTATACCAACATCAATATCGTGGACGGCTATGTTTCCTTCGTGGAAGTGGATAAGCCCACCGCGCACGTGGGGAACTATACCTTCAATCAAGCAGAGCAGACCTATACCTTCGCTGACGATGGCGACAGCGACCAGTACGATATCGTCACCTCGAATACCCGCCGCAATCACGGCAGTCAGACGGTGACCGTCTCCTTGAAGTCGGGGGATAACGTCTACCGTTTCTGGAAAGAATCGGGGAGCAGACCGCGCGCCGATCTGGACTTCGATTTCGAGATCTTGAGACGCTCCGTCGCGATCCCGACCGCTTCTTCCGTCATCTATTATTACAACCACGAACCCCAAACTTACGTTTTCGATGATGCGGGCGACAGCGCCTATTACAATGCGACCGATACTTTCACTCGTACCTCGCACGGCACGCAGAATATCGTCTGCTCCCTCAAGGAGCCCGATGAGTCCTATTGGGGTAGCGATTCGTCCGACGTGACGAATAAGAGCTATCCCTTCACGATCGAGCGCCTCCGTGTGGCGAAGCCTGTCTCGGCAGGTCTTACATACACCTACAATACCCAAGAGCAGACCTATCAGTTCACCTCTTACGGCGGCTCGAACTGTTACAAGATGACGGCAGGCTCGGACAAGCGTACCGCTTCCGGATCGCAGATATTCACCTACTCGCTGGATGACACCGACAATTATTGTTGGGACGAAGAGGGCGATCCGACCGCTTCCATAACCTTCACCTTCAAGATCCTTAAGAGGTCGATCACGGCGCCGAGTGAGACCGCGGCTACTTATATCTATACCGGGAAAGAGAAAACCTATCTCTTCAGTGCCGAGCCGCAGGAAGATAAGGAGCTCTATTACTCGGTTTCCGATGATAAGAGGACGATTGCCGGTAGCCAGCAGGTGACGGTGACCCTTCTCCATAAGGATGACACGTATTGGGGTGCGGACGAAGAGGATACCGAAGATAAGAAGTATCTCTTCACCGTCGAGAAGCAAGCCGTCGTGCCGCCCACCGCAAGTACGCAGGCCTTGATTTTCAATGTCGTCGTCAATGGCCTTACTTTCGAACCGAAATCTCAGAAATATAGTTTCTCGAAAGAGGAGGGCGATCCTACCCTCTATACGGTGGATGACGCGGCTTGCTCCAAGAGCGCCTCCGGCACGACTTTTATAACAGTTTCTTTGAAGGATAAGGCTAACTATAAGTGGAGCGAACCGCAGGCGGGAGAGTCTGAGGATCTCTCCTATCCCTTTACGATCGAGAAGAGAGCGGTTACGGTCCCCACTGAGAATTCGGCATTTACAGAGAGCTACGTCTATAAAAATGCTGATATCACCTTTGCTCTCACGAACGTGGAGCAAATGTACGTCACCATTACGAATCGGACTCGACAAGATGCGGGTATCTATACCGGAGATGACGCGGTCAAGATCGACCTTACCTATCCCGATGACACTTATTGGGCAGGCTCCGATCCGCGATCGACCGAGACGATTTCCTATGATTTCAAGATCGCGCCGAAGCCGATCACCAAGCCCACTAAGCACAACGATCAGAGTGATCCTTACGTGTATGACGGAGGAGAGAAGACCTATACTTTCGCTTCCGGATTTGACGGCGAGTTGATGACTGCGTCGAATCTGACGCGCACCGTTGCGGGCGAGCAGACGGTAACCGTCAGCTTGAATAGCACGAATTACGCTTGGAAAGAAGACATCGACTACAGCCTTGATGATTTGAAGTACACCTTCACGATCGAGAAAGCGCCTGTCGTGAAGCCCACCGCCGATGAGACTGCATTTCAGTTTGACGGCACCGCGAAGACCTATGTATTCGGTAATACCGTTGACAGCGCACGCTATAATCTCCCGAATGAGGCGGAGCTCACCTCATCCCAGTCTGGCACGACGACCCTCACCGTTTCACTGAAAGATGGTGATAACTATTGTTGGAAGAATACGGACAGCAGCGACGATCTTACATTCCCCTTCACCATCGCGAAGAAGCCGATCACCAAGCCCACCGCGCACGACGACGAGCACGATCCATACGTCTATAACGGGGAAGAGCAAACCTATACCTTCGCCACGCCGGGCGACACTGATTGGTTCACGTCTTCTGATACGACGCGCACCAATGCGGGTAGTCAGACTGTGACCGTCGCTCTGAATGATAAAGTCAATACCTATTGGAAAGGCACGGAAGAGAGTGCCGCTGATCTTGAATTCACCTTCACAATTGAGAAGCAGGCAGTGGAAGTCATTCAGATCGATCCCAAGCAATACAATAGCACTCTTCAGACATCCGGTCTTGAGAATGCGTCGGTTTACACCGTCGTTTCGGACGAAGGCGGTATCACGGTAGAAGACGGACCTTATCCCGTTACTGTGAAGTTGACTACTTATATGGATTCCGACGAGGAAAAGTGTAATTACAAGTGGTCGGATGGTGACGAGACCTTCGAACGTACGTTCTACTTCGAGATCAAACCTACTGCAAATAGTTGGTTGAGTGCTCCCTCCGCTCTCGGTTGGACATATGTTTACGGGCAGGCGGGAATCCCCGCCACGGCGGAAGCCACTTACGGTACTGTAGCCATTACCTATCGCAATACCGATGACCCGAATTCCGAATATGGCCCCGATCTCCCTGTGAATGCGGGCAATTACGCTGCGCGTTTCTTCGTCGAAGAGACGCCAAGCTATAGCGGCTTCAACGTCACTAAGCCATTTAAGGTCGAGAAGGCGACCCTTGATATGGATAATGTCGCTTGGCAGGAAGAGGTCGTATTCACCTATAATCAAGGAGAGCATTCCGTCTTAGTCACCGGACTGCCGACGGAATTCACCGATCGCCCCGAAGTCTTCTATCCCGAATACAGCGACAACGTGAAGGTTAATAGGGGTGATTACACCGCGTCGGTTGTATTCCACTACGATACAGTAAACTATAAACTGAGCAAAGTATTCGCCGACGAGTGCGGGTTCACGATCAATCCTTGCCTCGTCACGATCGTGTGGTCGACGAATGCGCCTTACGTCTTTACGGGAGTCTCTTTTGTCTTTCCCACCGCGACATACGTCGATTTGTCTGAGAATACGATTGATAATATCTCGATTTCCGAGACCGAGGGACAGGCGTTCAAGAACTACGGGTCCTATCGCTTCAAGGCGGAGATCGATAATCCGAATTACGCACCGAAAGATGATTCGGAATATATCGATATCGAGGTTCAAAAGAAGCCGATCACCAAGCCGACTGCGCACGACGACAAGCAGTATCCTTTCATTTATTCCGGCGTGGAGCAGACCTATACCTTCGCTTCGGGATTCGACGCCAACTGGATGACCGCTTCGAATGATAAGAGGACGGAAGTCGGTAGCCAGTTCGTGACCGTCATCTTGAATGATACCGCGAATACCTATTGGGCGGGCACGGAGGAGAGCGTCGCACCTCTCACGAACTACAAGTTCACCATCGATAAGAAACAAGTCGAGAAGCCGACCGCGTCAACGGAGACTTATATCTATAACGGGGGAGAGCAGACCTATACTTTCGCCTCCGCAGGTGGCGCGGGACTCTATGAGACGAGTGATTGCACCCTGATCCTTGCAAGCTCGAAGGTCATTAGCGTCTCCTTGATCGATCCTGCAAACTATCGTTGGGTTGGCGGGGATTCCGAGCCGTTGGAATTTACCTTCACCATCGACAAGAGGCCGATAGAGAAGCCAAACGCCGACGAGACGGAATACGTCTATGACGGTACCTTGAAGACCTATACCTTCGCCACACCCGGCGACAGTGCTTGGTTCCTTCCCAAGAATACGACGCGCACCAATGCGGGCAGTCAGACGGTGACCGTCATGCTGAACGATAAAGACAATACCTATTGGAAGGATACCGAGGAAGTTACAGAGGATCTCCCTTTCCTCTTCTCGATTAAGAAAGCGCAAGTCAGGAAGCCCACGGCGGATCCGACGCCCTTCCTGTATAACGGCAACGAGCAGACCTACGTGCTCGGTAATAACGATGACGAAGAGTATTATTCTAAGTCCGGCACGATGACTAAGATCCTTGCCGGATCGAATGACGTGACGGTGAGTTTGAATGATCCCTCTAACTATCGTTGGAAGGATGGTGATTCCGAGCCTTTGCTCTTCACTTTCGTGATCGCGAAAATCGCGGTTACAGCACCGACTGCCGATACGACGAAGTACGTCTACGACGGCGCCGAGAAGACCTATACCTTCAAGACTGCCGGAGACGTTGCGTATTTTGACCCGTCGAATCTCAAACGCACCGATGCGGGCGAGCAGACGGTAACCGTCGTTCTGAAAGATAAGTTCAATACCTATTGGAAGGGCACGGCTGACAGCGCCCTGGATCTCACCTTCACTTTCAAGATCGCCAAGGCGGAAGTCACTGCTCCCGTCAAGAGCGCGAAATCCTATGTTTACACCGGTGCGGAGCAGACCTATACCTTCGCTACCGAGGGGGATGCCGCCCTGTGGTCGGCAAGCACTCTGACGAGTACCGAAGCGGGTAGTTTTGACATCACCGTTTCCCTTATTTCTCCCTTGAATTATCGTTGGAAAGGGACCGATTCGAGCGCGCCGCTGACATTCACCTTCACGATCGATCCCGCGAAGGTCACCAAGCCGCAAAAGGACGAGACGAAGTTCTACTGCAACGGCGGCGAGCAGACCTATCAAGTGGAGTCGAGCGCTCTCTACACCGTGACGGGTGCGACCAAGAAAGAGCAGGGAACGACAAATGTCGTTATCGCCTTGAAAGATAAGAGGAACTATGTGTGGGATAACGGGTTCTTGCCTGCGACGACTGAAGACCTCAGTTATCCTTTCATGATTGAGCACGATTTCAAGAATAAGTATAATCTCGAGGATTACAGAGCGAGAAAAGCAGATTGCACCCATGCGGAAGCGTATTACTTCGTCTGCGATTGCGGCGCTGTCGGCCGCGAGACCTATGAGGTCGGAGAACCTCTCGGACACGATTATTCCGTCCTTTTCGATTGGGGTGAGCCCGAGACGGTGGACGGTGCGGACAGCTATTCCGTAGTGTATGCGAATGTCACTTGTTCTCGCTGCGATCACAAGGATCGTTTGCTCGCCGATCTCACGGTCGACGTTACGCCGCCGGGACAGTCCAACGGTCTCAAGGTCTTCACGGCTTCCGTCACCCTCGACCGCACCTATACCGACACGAAGGAAGTGGTGCTGAAGGCAATTTACCACAATTACGGTGAGCCCGAGTGGCAGTGGTCCACCGATTCTACCGGTGCCCCCGTCGTCCTTGCGGTATTCACCTGTACCGATGTAGGCGCGGAGAATCTCTCGATTGAGGTCTCTGCCGAAGTGGAGATCGTGGACAACGGTGACGATTCCTTCAAATACGTCGCTACGGCGCTCTTCTACGGGAAGCCCTATACCGACAGCAAGGTGAAATCCAAGCCTGCCTTGACCTTTATTTCGGGGAGTCAAGCGGCGGATATCGTCACCTATTATCTCCTGCCCGGCGAGAACGCAACTCCCTATATCCCCGCCGTTCCCACGAAAGCGGATGCGGTTTTCCTGAAGTGGTGGGAAGAGGATAACGCGATCTCCCTCGTCTACGGTTCAAACGGATACACTCCCTTCGTGATGCGTGACGCCGATCGTACCTTCGTCGCTCTTTGGAAGAGCGTCGGTCAGATCACGGTTTCGGTCAGCGACCTCGAGGACAAGAGCTTTGTCGGCTGCGTGGTCGAGCTGAAGCAGGGCGAGAATACGATCGATACCATCCTCACGGACGAAGACGGAAAGGTGTCTTTCTCGGGGCTTGATTACGGCAACTATTCGATCGTCGTCACCTATACGGACGGCACGAGCGTCACCTATACGACGGGTACCGTTCTCGGCGAGAGCGAGAAGACCGTCCCCGTCAAGATGAGCGAAAAACGCTTCAATACCGAGATCAAAGACACGGATAATAAGAATATCTCCGTTCAGAATCTTGAAAATACCGTTCCCGACGAAGATAAAGAGCAGATCGTGACGGCAGGGGAGAAAGGCGACGTGACCGAGATCACGGTCGTGCTTTCCGTCGTCAACGAGACGGACGAGGCCGTCGTGAAGACGATGACCGAGCTCATCGAATCGCAGGATAATACCGTGGTCGATCTTTCGGACATCACTCTCGTCAAGACCGTAAAGATCATCAACGAGAAGGGTGAGGAAGATCCTTCCGAAAGCGTCCTGCCTTCTTCCGACGTGCTGGTTGATATCACCTTCCCGCTTACCGAAGAGATCTATAACGCTCTTGCGGCTGTTCACGGTAGCGTGGAGAACGTGGTCGTGGCAAGAAAAGACGGTGACTCGGTCGAGTTCATGATCAAGTACAGCGAAGATGTCGCGCTGGATACCGACGAAGAGTGTTTCTACGTGACCGAAGAGGACGGCGTCCCCTATATTGTCGTGCGTACCAGGACATTCTCCACGACCTATGGGTTGTGCGTGAATGGCTCTTCTGTCGTATCGGAGAATAAGTTCATTACCTTCGAAGTGAGTGATTGGACCTACGGCGAGACGCCGATCCCTGCGACGGCGACCTCCCTCTACGGCGATCCGATCATCTATTATCAAGTGAACGGCGAATGGGTCACCGAAGTGCCGACTTCCGCAGGTACCTATAACGTCAAAGCGGTGGTCGAGGAGACCTCCGAATACAAGGGAATCGAGACGGGTGCGCAGATCACCATCGCCAAAGCGAAATATACGATCAATATCAGCTTTGAGGATCTTACGGTTGTTTACGACGGCGAGGTGCACAGCATCATCGCGGAAGGACTGCCCGAAGGCGTGACGGTCAATTACGAGAATAATGGTCAAGTGGATGTCGGCGATTACGTCGTTACCGTCTATTTCGTGTGCGATCCTAACTACGAGCAGATCCCGCCGATGACCGCGACTCTGCACATTGTGGAAGGGAAGAAGAGCGTTTGCTGCATCTTCTTCTGGATCTTGCTTGCGATCGCCATCGTTGAGATCATTTTGTTGATCCTGCTCTTTATCCGCGGCAAGAAATACAAGAAGAAGTATCTGGAGGCGAAAGACGAGAAAGAGTCGATGGCTTCCGCCATGCTTTTGCTCGGCATCGGTTCGCTGAATTGTCGTATCCTCAATATCATCTTCTTGGTCTTGGATATCATCCTGCTCGGTCTCATCATTTGGAATACGATCTTGAACCGCAAATACAAGAAGAAGTACGAAGAGGTCGTAAAAGAGATCGAAGAAAAGAAAGAGGCACAATCTAAGGAAGAACCGAAAGAAGGGGAAGAGGGCGAAGCGCCTTCGTCCGATGGAGGAGAAGAGCCTCCCGCGCAAGAATAAACATATCCGATCGTAACGGCTGAGGGGTAGCTCTCAGCCGTTTTTCGTAATCGGCATAAGGCATTTATCTCATAATGAGATAGTGAGGTTTTTTATTTATAAAAAAATAATATTTTCTCCCCATGTTGCTATTGAAGTTCGAAGATAAATATGTTAGAATTAAGCTGTATGATTATTTTCATCGGGAGGGACACATGAAAAAGCTTAAGCTGATCATTGCAATTATATTGATCTTAGCGATGGCGATGGTTTGTTTTGCCGCGTGTTCCAAGAAAAAGACAGAAGAGAATGATCCGGGGCAAATCAGTCCGACGGAGGATCCCACTTCCGATATCGAACCTACCACGATTCATTTGGAGGAGACAGGGGTATCTTTTTCTCATCCCGATTACGATTATTTCCGTTGCTGGATCAATGGGGTTAAGTCCTCTAAGGAGTACTTCGAGGATGAGATCCTCATGTACTCACTTTCGGTCGGTGAGTATACGATCAGAGTTTGTGCTTTGAATGACGATGATGAAGAGGTCGCATTCAACGAATACACCTATTCCACGCAAGAGATGACCCTTTCCGAGTTGACCGTTGATGAGCGCACAGTCAGCTGGACGGCGAACGGCGCGATCGTTTCCGTCAAGGCCACAGGCGGATCCTTCCAGCCCACGAAGGAGAGCTCCTATACTGCGGAGGAAGACGGCGTCGAAGTGACAGTTCGCGTCTCTTCCGGAATGGATTTCGACAGGAATATTTATTTCATCGGCAAGAAGCTCGAGCGTTCGGTTCGCTTGATTCCCGACGAGAAGGAAGTCCTCGACACCCCCGAATGGGAGCTCATGGATGGCGTGATCGTATGGTCCGAAGTCGAGAATGCGGTTAGCTTCAAGGTCTCTTATGACGGCGGCGTATACATCGAAGCGGAGTCCGCGAGTTTTTCCGAAGAGGTGGGCACTCACACCATCGAGATCAAAGCGATCGGTGATGAAGTCTATTACACCGAGAGTCTGCCCGCGGTCGTCACCTATGAGACGCGCAAGACCACCCTCGACATCACTAAGATCGACGCGAATAAAGTGCATATCGAGACGAACGGTGCGATCACCTATTCCGCGAATGGCGGCGAAGAGTACAATCCTTATCCGCTCGCCGTGGAGGATGATCGCGAAGGTGAGATCGGTGATGAGGGCAGGGAGCTCGTCTATCTCCATCCCGAAGAAGTGGACTTCACCGCAGAAGAAAGCGGTTCGATCATTTTCCGTGCCATCGCCACGATGGAAGAGGGTGATAACGGAATCATTTACTATTGTTACAGCGATCTCATTGAAATCGATTTCGTCGCTTCTTCTGTGCGCGACTACGTTATGGACGAGGGCGATTCGACCGATGATTGGAGTGCTGAAGGGTATTTCTCCAATCGTTGGAAGAGCTCGAAAGCATCTCTCACCACCTCCGAGAAGTACGACGGCACTTCCGCACTGCGTCTGGAGTTCCCCACGAACGGCAAGTTCCGTTTCGGTAAGGCGATCTCCCTTGAGGAAGGTTATAATACCCTCTCCTTCTTCTACAAAGGAGACGACGAGACGGAGGTCACGATCTCCCTCGTGGACGATACGGGCAAGTTTGTCCTTTCATACGATCTCGGGAAGATGCCTTCCGCCTGGAATCACTATCTCCTTTCCTTCGAGCAAGAAGGATGGATGGTGAATGGGAGCGAGACTTTCGAGAGTTTCTGGGAGACCCATGCGACGGCGACAGACGCCGATATCCCCGAGAGAGTAAAAGCTGCTTTTAATAAATACGAGGTCTTGCTCTCCATGACGCGCCTTTACATCACCGTAACCGGCGATAAGACGGGGAATGGGGCGCATTATATTGACGATATCCTTTTCGGCTATAGCCAAGAAGCTGTGACTTCCCGCTATCAGCCGCTTTATGATCTCCGTTCGGAGTACATCACCCTCGAGCCTTTGAACAGCGGGGTGAATAACGAGCTCATCCTCACCTTGAAAGAGCAAAACGTCTTCTCGCTTCGTTCCACCATGCTTGAGAGAAATTTCGAGATCGAAGGTAGCTACGAGATCGACGAAGAGCAGGGGACGCTCACTTTGGAAGAGGAAGAAAAAGAGTTTACTCTTTCTCTCGTATTCGCGCGTAACGGTCTCGAAATCACCGCCCTTGCCGTCGAAGATGAAACCTCTCTTGCCGCACATTGTTCGGAAAGACTCTTCCTCCCCTTGGCGGATTTCGAGTTGGATTTCAATGAAGAAGAGGAGAAGGAAGGCGTAGTAGACGAGCTTTGGACGCAGTACACGCCTGCTATGAGCGGTTGGACCGCTCTCAAGCAATCTATGATGTCCTACGTGACGTTGAATACCGCGTTGATGGCGAAATTCTCCGTGGGGCGCAACCAAACCAATCGCTTCGTGTATAACGAAGGTGGGGCGACCCTCGGCTTCGCAAATACCATCGGCTTGGACGTCGGCAATTGTGATGCCGGCGCTTCTGCGATCGGAGTCAAGATCATCGCGATCGATTCGGAAGGGAAGAGCCATTATCTGAACGGAAGCGATACCTCTTTCGATTCTTTCGAGAGGACCGACGATCTCCGTCCCTTGAGCTTGAGTTGGCCCGAAGGGATTTCCGTTTGCTCTATCGAGATCTGGGTGGAGAATCGCAGTGCTTCCACCGTCAATCTTTACGTGGATAATATTTCACTCGCCTATCAGATCAATTCTTCGGGTGCGTCGGAATACGCAGCGCCCCTCATCTCGGTCGGTGAGTTCATCTCTTTCTCGCACGAGCTGACAGACGTCTTCGAGTACTCTATGGACGGCGGTGCGAATTGGGTGAAAGAATCCTATCTCGCCATACCTTCCGATCCGCGCAGTTACCATTTGAGCGTACGCGCTTATGTCGGCGAGGATCCCAATCCTTCTGACGAGGCGCATTTTGAGTTCCGTGTGGAAGAGATCGAATTGTCCGATATCTCGGTCGCCGTCAAGGGCACTACCCGCACCGCTTTTTGGACCACGAATGGGAAGGTGTCGATTCGTAAGGATATCATCGTCGGGAACAGCACGACGGCGGGTGTTTTCGAAGCATACGAGCAAGACAGTTTCACCGTTACGAAGAATATGAAGCTGTACGTTCGTGCGGAGGCATGGTTCTCCGATGCGAACGGCGATAACGTCTTCTATATCAAAGAGAAGCAAGTCGAGCGCACAGTCATTATCGATTCGGTTGTTTTGGATAAAGTGCATATCACGGCGTCTCAAGAGGGACTTTCTTGGGCTCCCGTGGCAAATGCGAACGGTTATCAGGTCAAGGTAAATAACGGGGACTTCGTCTACTATCCCGAGAACAGTTATCCTTTTATGACCGATCAAGAGGGCACCTACACCGTTACCGTGCGTAGCGTCATAAAAGACGGGAATTCTTTTATCGCTTTCAGCAGTGACGACGTCAATCCCGCCGATGAGAATGTCTTCACATATGAGATGAAGTTCGTCGAGCTTTCCGATATCACGAAGAACGGTCTCGAGATCAGTTGGGAACATACGGCATATCGCGTCACTTGCAAGGTGGGGACCGACGCTCTCGGATTCGAAGATGAGGTCTACGAATATGATGAGGAGAACGACTTGTATCATTACACCCTCGTTCCCACCAATCAAGGAACCTACGAGGCGTACGTAACCGCCGAGGGAGGATACGACGCCGCGCATAAGATTTACTATTATACCGCAGCCCAAGGATTCCGTCTGCAAAAAACGACGAGTATCGCTGTGTCGAGAGTATCGAAGCCTATTCTCACGCCCAAAACAGACAAGACCGGTTTGAAATGGACTTGGGAGAATAAGGCGACGGCATACGTTTACCGTGTTGACCTCTATCATGAGGATACCGGACTTTGGGAAGAGGGAGCGGAGCAACAAGCCGTGAAAAACGCTTTCTATGCCTTCCCGACAGAAGAAGGGCTCTATCGCATCACCGTGCAAGGCATCGGAAACGGATCCAATGTCTTGGCCAGTTTGGTTTCCGATTCTTATACCTTCCGCGTCTGTCACCTCGCACTCTCCGAGATCACGATCGAGGAGCAGGACGATACGCACTGTCTCGCATCCTATACTTGCACCGCAAAAGAGGTCAATCGTCTGTTTGACGGCAGTTCGGAGCATGATGCGTCGATCTCGGTCACCGATACTTCCGTCGATACCACGACTACCGTCCTTTTGGCGCTTGAAGTTTATCCCGATTTCGATGAAACGAACAGAGTGTATTATTATTCCCCCGAAGCGAAGATTCATCGCGAGACGCGTTTGGTTGTCTTCACCTACCTCGATGAGCCGAATCTCACCATCGAGAAAGTGGATGGCGAAGATAAACTCAAAATGACTTGGAGCACCTCCGATCCGAATACCACCTCTTGCGAATACACCTTATTCATGAAGGATCAGAATGGCGTTTACGCCGTGGTGGAAAATGAGCACGGAGTGAAGAATACGAGCGGCACCTATCTCCTTCCGACGGTTGACGGTGAATACAAGGTCTGTCTCGAACCGAAAAATAACGATACAGAGAGGTTCCCCGCTAGAGGGATCGCCGTAAAGGAATTCACCATTCACACCGTTACCTTAACGACGCCCAAACCTTCTAACGAGAATGCCAACTTGTTGGTTTGGGATTGCGTTGCGCTTCGTCAGTTCATGAGCTTCGAAGGGTATTCGGAGAATGAGAATGATTTGTGGGAGAATAACTATTATCTGAATGCGGAAGGGCAAAGCGATATCACACTCTATTTGAAGGCGATCGGCGGCTTCGACGCCGACAAATTGGCGCTTTACAAGGGATCTCGTCAGACAAGTTACCTTGTGGATTACAGTAAGCTGCTCACTCCCGATCTCAGAGTCTATCACGACAAAGATACTTCAGACGCATGGTTGGAGTGGGATTCGATCAATAAAGCGGACAAATACAAGTATAAAGAACTGGTCGGCGAGTATTCCGAAGAAGATCTCGAAAGCGCACTGAGTAGCGAAGACGGTTGGTCGGAGAGGGCGAAAGACAACCGAAAGATATCTTTCAGTCGTACCGATCTCGGCGAGATTCATCGCATATACGTCAAAGCGATCGGCGGAGCAGCGACCACCCTCACGCCGAGTGATCTTGCTTGCTGGACGTACACTCCTTATCAAATCGCATTGGAGGAGAACTCCATTGAGTATGAGATTACCGAGGAGGATGTCGCGTTCGTCACATGGGAAAAGGTGGGTATCATCGAAGTGGTTACCGTCACGAAGACCCTCGGCGGTATCCCCGAGTATAAGACCATCACGCCCGACGATGATTATTCTTGCACGATTACGAGGACTTTGACTTTGAATCTGACCTGTTCGACGGGATATGACGAGAGCGAGAATCACTATTATTTCGATTCCGAAGCGCGCACCGATATTTCGGCGTCCAAAGATATCACAGTGCCCACTCGTTTGGCTAAGCCGACCCTCACCTTAAAAGACGCCGGCGTCTCGGTAGAGTCATCCGACAATAATACCAACCAATATCAAGTCACGGTGAAGAAAGACGGCGTGGACCATCGCGCCTTCACGAAGACGTATACTTCCAACGTGATCCTCTACCATGCGATCGATCTCCTGAGTGAGACGGAAGGGACGTATACGCTGACCGTTGTCGCGCAGAGCACCGAGAATCAAGAGCAGTATCCGGACAGCAATGCCGCGACGATCTCTTTTACGGTGCGCAGGGTCGCCCTGACCGAAGCGGACGTCACGGCAAGCGGCACGGAAAAGAAGATTACCTTCTCTCAAAATATCGTCGGAAAGCTGATGCTCCAAAAGGATTCGGCTTCACCCGAGCGGGTGACCGAGAGCATATATCCTTTGACTCAAACGGTGTTGACTTTGAAGATCTGGGTGGACGTGGGCGCAGACGCAGAGAACGCCATTCTTTACGTGGGCGATAAGATCGAGCTTTCGGATAAGAAGGTAGTCGTTCCGATCACACTGGAAACGCCGCAGTATGAATGTAAGAAATCCGAGATTCGTTTGTCAAAGGTGACGAACGCAACGGGTTGTTCCGTGAAATTGGATAACGGCGGATGGGAGAAGATCCCGTATACTGCCGATGATTACATTTCTCTTTCCTACAATAGGACGATCTCGTCGCACGTCATTCGTTTCAGCGCTTATGCGACGGATAGCGAACAGTATCCCGATAGCGCGGAAGGGCAGATCGATTATGAGACCAAAGCGCTCTCGGTGTCCTTCTATAAAGAAGGGGCTTCTTTCAAATGGGATGCCGCTGCTTATTCGTTGGAGAAAAAGATCAATGGCGGCAGCTACTCATCCGATTCTTTGAAGGGTACAAGAACGGTGGAAGAGACCACTTCAATGCAGGTGCGCGCCGGTTGGGGATATCGTGGTGGTGTGTATTATCATAATACCGCTGTCGGCGGTGAGACGGAGGAGAATATCGTCTCTGAGGAGCTGAAGATCACGATCACAAGGTTGGCAACTCCCGTTCTTCGTCAGACCGTGAGTGAGATCGTATGGGATGCGATCTCGGGTGCGACCGAAGGCTATGAAGTGAGTTTGGACGGCGGCGAGTACAAGAAGACGTCGCAGTGTAAGACTTCTTACGCGACAAAAGCCGGAAAGCACATAGTCAAAGTGCGTGCGGCAGGTGACGGCGGAGAATTGAAGGCGAGCTTGGACGCGACCTTTGCCTATACGGTGGAGACGGTGACCTTGTCCGATATCACCGTAAACGTCGATACCGCTACTTGGACGGTAAAGGCATATAAGAGCTATCTGAAGATCTCACGCGCGGGTAATACCATAAGCGAAACCGAGACCACGCAGACCACCTATAAAGAAACAGCGGCGGGGAATACGACCGTGACGGTTAGGGCGATAGGCGGCTGGAACGGTTCGATGTACTATTACGCCTCGTCTCCCATCGAGAAGAGCGCGACGATTCGCATACAGAAATTGGATACGCCGGTTCTTTCCACCAATAATAAGGGCATCACTTGGGCGGCGGTCTCCAATGCGGCGACCTACCAAGTGACTGTGGATGGCGCCACCACCAACAAGACGGATCGCAACGTCTCTTTCTCCACGTCGGTGGGCAAGCATACTGTGAGCGTGAAGGCGATCGGTACTTCCAATTATCTCGACAGTAATGTAGCCGAGTTCGTCTATGAAACCAAGCAGACATCTCTCTCCTTGCTCAAGAAGGGGACGGAGTACGTGACCTGGAAGAGCGATTCGGTCAAGGTGCAGTACTCCACCGACAAGGGGAAGACCTATTCCGACGCGCCTTATTCCGGCTATACGGCGAAGAAGAGCGGCGACGTGACTTTCCGCGCGGTCAGCGGATGGGACGCTTCGGCGGGCATCTATTATACCGGATCTGCGAGCGACTTAAGCGCTACGTTCAGCCTCCCCGGTATGACGATCGGAGAGAATTTCGAGTCGGGTAGTACCGGTTGGACCAAGGAATATTATGACGGGAAAACGAGTAGTTGGATCAGCGAAAGCAACGTCACCGTTACCTCCGTTGTGGACGGCCGCGGTGCGGGGTCTGCGATCCGCTTGCAGTCGAATATCAACTCCAACGCCTATCGTTTCGGATATCAGTTCGGCGACTTCCCGGACTCCTATAAGTCGATGAGTTTCGATATCCGATTGAACGCCTATCATTCCGCCGACGTGCAGACCTTCCTGCGCTTCCAAGATTCCGCTAGCGGCACATACGTGGACTATAATTTGAAAAATCTGAACCTGCAAGCTTGCACTTGGTATCATGTCACACTCTTCTTTGAGGATAGCAATTTGATCATCAATTCGGGCGGTAAGGAGTACAGCGCGCCAAAGGCGAAGAGTTTGCTCGGTGAAGCGAGCTTCTACGATAAGATCAAGGCGCTCGACAAGATGTACGTCACAGTCAAGGGATTTGTGGCGAACGGGCCCGTCGCTTATACGTGTATTGATAATATCATCTTCTCAAAGACCGGTTCTTCGACTTCCGCTTCAAAGATCAGCGTTTCGGAGCAGACTTTTGACGACGGCGGCGTGAGTACGGTGTATACGAACAGCAAGTGGAAGCAGTATCAGTACGACGCGGGCAAACAAGACTTCGTCACCGCGAGCGGCGCCCTCAGAGTGGAGGATCAGGAGAAGATACTGGCGCTCTATTGTGGTGGTACAACCTATAAAGCCACTTATAACGTCGAAGGATCCGCCTCTATCGGCACGGCGAATCACTTCCAGATCGATCTCGCAGCGGAGAAGAATAAGACGGTTCGCTATCGCATCGAGCTTAAGACCAAGAGCGGATCGATAATCTACGTCGCGGGTGGAGATGGCTTCTATGCGTCGCTGACCGGCTCGGGTATCAATTCCATGACGACCCTCAGCGTGAACTTCACCGCAGCCGAGATAAAGAGCATTACCATCTATGCGACTTCGGGTAATGAGCACCTATTTATGGACAACGTTATCTTGTGTAACTTGACTTGATCCGCGAGACAGCGGCAGGAATAATGATAAAAAGAGGACAACAAACAACTATGGCAACCATCATCGGAGAGAATTTACCAAACATTCCTTGGCAAGAACCGCAGGGCGATATGCCTGTGTGGCGTTATAAGGAGAATCCCATCATCGGCAGAAACCCGATCGAGAACGTGACGCGCGTCTTTAATAGCGCGGTGGTTCCGTTCAAGGGAGGATTTGCCGGCGTATTCCGCGGCGAAACGAATAACGGAATACCCTATCTGTACTTCGGCACGAGCGCAGACGGCATCCATTTTACCTTCTCAAAGGAGCAGATCGTCTTCCATACCAAAAATGATTCTGCCTATAAGTTCGAGTATGCCTATGATCCCCGCGTCGTAAAAGTGGAGGACGCTTATTACGTGATTTGGTGCGATGGGAAGCACGGGCTTCCCGTCCTGGCGATCGGCAAGACGACGGATTTTGAGCGCTTCGAAATGGTCTCCCATCCTTTCCTTCCTTTCAATCGGAACGGCGTGCTCTTTCCGCGCAAAATCGACGGCAAGTATTATCTCCTTTCCCGTCCCTCGGATAATGGCCACACCCCCTTCGGTGATATCTATATTTCCGAGTCGCCGGACCTCGTCTATTGGGGCAATCACAGCCGCCTGATGGAGCGCGGTTACGAGTGGTGGCAGGGCGTGAAGATCGGTGCGGGGTGCGCTCCCATCGAGACGAGCGAAGGCTGGCTCCTCTTCTATCACGGGGCGACCGGCACCTGCAATGGATTCGTGTACAGTATGGGTGCGGTGATCCTCGATAAAGAGGATCCCAGAAAGGTGAAATATCGTTGTGGGAATTTCATTCTGACGCCCGAGACAGAGTACGAGACCAATGGCTTCGTCCCTAACGTCGTCTTCCCGTGTTCCGCTCTTGCGGACGCCGCTACGGGGCGCATCGCGATCTATTACGGCGGGGCGGATACCTACGTGGGACTTGCCTTCACGACTATTGACAGAATCGTAGATTATATAGTAAAATTTAAAAGATAGGGACTTTTATATTTCGGCAGTATTTATCATCCGACAACCATGAGGAGAACGAAGAAGGATTGAACGGAGAAAATGAATAGGAAATTGATAATCAAGAGTAACAGCCCCCTGAATGATATCGGGAACAGAACCAAGCAATCGAAGTATCTGATCCTGATGATCATTCCCGCGATCATTTATTATTTGGTCTTCTGCTATTTCCCGATGTACGGCATCATCATCGCCTTTAAGGACTATACCTTTGGTACGGACATCATCACCAGTCCTTGGGCGGAGAGCTCCGGTTTCGGGAACTTCGAGAGGGTCTTCCATCTGCCGAAGTTTTGGTCGGCTCTGAGAAATACCTTAATCATCGGCGTATCCAAACTGCTTATCAGCTTCGTGGCGGCGATCCTGATGGCGCTCATCATTAATGAGATCCGCCTTCGCTTTTTTAAGAAGTCTTTCCAGACGATCGTCACCTTCCCGCACTTCCTATCCTGGGTTATCGTCGCCGGCTTGGTCCTCAATATCTTCGGACCTTCCGGTATCGTGTATAACATCACGAAAGCGACAAACGGCACGGCGGTATCGCTGACGAGCGATCCCGATTTCTTCCTGCCGATGATCTTCAGTACGGATATTTGGAAGGAAGCAGGGTGGAGCAGTATCATTTATCTTGCGACGATGGCGGGCATCTCCCCCGAGCTATACGAGGCGGCGGATATCGACGGAGCCACCCGTTTCCAAAAGATATGGCACATCACACTCCCCGCGATCAAGCCGACGGCGATCCTTCTCCTGATCCTCTCCATCGGCGGCATCCTTTCCGCGGGATTCGATCAGATCTACAATATGTATAACCCCGCCGTTATCGAAGCGGGCGTCGCGGACATCTTGGATACCTATATTTATCGTTCGACGATCCAGAGCAGCGGATTGCTGGAAGGCGAGGGCGCGGCAGTCGGTCTTTTTAAGTCGGTAGTTTCCTTCATCCTCGTCATCATGGTGGACCGCATCGCGAAACTGTGCGGTGAGAGAGGTATCATATGAGAAAGTTTAACGACATTAACTATTTGCCTCTTCGAGCCAAAGGAAGCACCTTCGACAGTAAAGTCGGCACGATGGACTGGGTTCTCTTCGTGTTGATGTTCATCTATGGACTTATCATCATCTATCCTTTCTATAATGCATTCCTGATCTCGATTTCGCCGGCGGAAGTGTATAATACCACGCCTTTCCTCCTTTATCCGAAGGGAGTGACTTGGGATAACTATGCCGCCGTCTTCAAAGACAGCGAGTTCATGGGGGGATTAAAGATAACCCTGATTCTTCTCTTCGCGGGTACGGCGTATCAGATGTTCTTCACGGTCATCACGGGTTATGCCTTGTCGAGAAATCGTTGGGTGGGTAAAAACTTCGTGATGAATATGATCCTCGTTACGATGTTCTTCGGCGGCGGCTTGATTCCTTACGTCGTCTTGATCAATAAGCTCAATCTCGCCAATACCTTGGCGGTGCTCATCATTCCGGGCGCGATCGATACCTATAACATGCTCCTTATGAGAAACTATTTCGCGTCCTTGCCGCCCGATCTCGAGGAGTCCGCGAAGATCGACGGCGCGAACGACCTGCAAATCTTCTACAAGGTGTATTTGCCGATGTCCTTGCCGATGCTTGCGACCATTGGACTCTTCTTTGCGGTCGGTAACTGGAATAGCTGGTATAATGCGATGCTCTTTATTAAAGATCCCGAGCTTCGCCCCTTGCAGTACGTGCTACAGCTTAAGATCACGCAGGCTTCTTCGCAGGTGGATAATCTTATCATCGACGATAAGTTCTCCAAGGAAGGTCTCAAGATGGCGAGCGTCTTCTTTACCATAGTTCCGATGATGTGCTTCTATCCTTTCTTGCAGAAGTTCTTCGTCAAGGGATTGGTCGTCGGTGCTATCAAAGGTTAATTTAGAAATTATTTGAGGAGGAATATATGAAAAAAATTATTGCTGTTATCGTGTTGATCGCCATACTCTGCGGTTGTTGCGCAGGGCTTGCCGCTTGCGGTGGCAAGAATAAGAGAGGTGACGATCTTATCTATATCAGAAACTTGTACTTCGGGAATTGGTCGGACTTCAATGACGATTACACGACCTTTATCGAAGAGAAGTTCGGTGTCAAATTCACCGATACGGATAAGGATGTGAAGCCGCAGTCCTATGACTTCAGTAGTTGGGATCAGCAAGTGAATAATGACTTCAGCGGCGATCTTCCCGATCTCTTCCAAGCCAATATCGACAGCTATAACTTTAATGCCAGTTATATCAGACGTGCGGGGAAGACCATCAAGGCGCTTCCCGATGAAGTCTTGGAGCCGAATGGTAGGTGGAAGAATCTCGCGAAGATGCTGAATGGTTTCTCCGATATCGAGTATTTGAAGTATAACGGCAAGTTGTACGGTATTCCTCTCGCTAGAAATATCCAGCAATCCGATGTGCCTTTCTCGCCTTTCACCTACGTCTATCGTCGTGATATCGCGATTGAACTCGGCGTTTATAAAGAGAACGACGAGTATACTTGGGAAGAATTTGAAGCTGTGCTTGAAGCTTTTAAGGATTATAAGCAATTCAGCAACTACGGTGCGATCGGCGATTCCGAGTGGGGCTATCCTTCCATCATGAATTTCTATAAAACCGCATCTCACTGCTTCGCGATCGACGGTACGGGAGAGGTGGTAAATAACTATTGCACGCCAGAATATCTCAAAGGTCTCGAGCAGACGAAGGCATGGAAAGATTATTATCTGACCTTGCAGGGCGATTATGCTTTGAAGCAGAATATGGTGAAAGAGCAGTACGTCGCCAGCCAACATATCGGCATCCTGTACGAGAATCTCTCTCTGTCCAACTACCTGAAGATCTATAAAGATATGGGTTACAACGAGAACAAGTGCGCGATCATGAAGGTCAAGGGACCGGACGGCAACTATGCGCTCGAAGAGCAGGAGCAGTGGTTCTCCATGAGCCTCTTCAGCAATAAGATCTCCGATGCGAAGATGGAGAAGATCCTCGACATCATGGATTGGCTCCTTTCCGAAGAGGGCACGATGATGGCGCTCTATGGTATCAAGGGTCAGGACTATACCGTGGACAAGGAGACCGGTAAGGTGACTCTTCTCGAAGGCAGTGGTTCTTTGTGGCACAGAGGTCGTGACGGCAACTACACCAAGTCCGCCTCCAATAACGGTGCGAGATATCTCCGCTACATCGTCACTCTCGGGAACGATCTCAACGATCGCGATCCCTTGATTCAGGGAATGGATGACACCAAGGTGGCTTACGACATCCTCGAGAAGTGGAATCAAGAAATGATGGATGCCTATAAGGACGGTGGCAAGGACAGCAGGCTCAAGATCCTGAAAGAGGACAGTGAGGTCAAGTGGATGCAGAACAGAAGCAAACAGCAGAATGCTTCCGAGCTTCTTTCGGATGCAAACTCCGCTGTGTTGAACTATGCATTCTATCAGTTGATCTCTATTGATGATTATAAGAAGAAAATGAATAATTCCACATGGCAGGAAGTCTTGAAAGAGATTAACGAAAACCGGAAATAACCTATGAAGAAAATCATTACGATAATACTTTTGATTATGGTGTTCTCCCTCTGCTGCGTATCATGTAAAGGTAAAGCGGGGGAGGTCTCCTTTGGTTCCTCCGATCTCCTAACCTCCTCTTTTGACGGACTTGGGGTCGAATGGGGGACTTACGAAGATACGAATAAGATGATCAAAGGTTCGTGGCCTCGCGTGCTGAGCGCTGTGGATCGTCTGAATCCCTCTCTCGTGCGTTGTATGACCAACCTCGATTGGTTCGTCGTCGATTTCGACGATAAGGGCACGAACGATCTGTCGGATGACGATTGGAGCTACAATTTCAATAATAAGCAGATGGCGAATGCCTCGGACGTCTTGGATTATTGCCAAAAGAACGGGATTAAGGTGGCATTCGGCGTGTGGAACGTCATCGGTAAAGCTGACCCCGAGGAGGACGTAATCAAGATGATCTCGGGAGACGTCACCGCCGATCCGCGTTGGGCGAAGATGTGTTCCGATCTGATGGAATATCTCATCGTTAAGAAGGGATATACCTGCATTCGTTGGTTCGTGAATACCAACGAGCCGAATATCCTCGGCAGAGAGGGGAGTTCAAAGAACTACAATAATACCAAAGACAAGTGGATTCAGGGCGTGAAGAACCTTCGCAAGGCGTTTGATGACATCGGGCTGAAGGATCTCTCCATCATCGGCGGCGATACGACGACGTTGGCAGGTTCGAGGGATTACCTCACCTATGCCGCGGATAAGATCCCCGATCTTTTGGATAATTACGGCGTTCACCTCTACGTCAACTATAATGATATCGCGAGTGCGAAGTATCAGAAAGAGCTTCTCTCTCTGTACAGCGACGTGGCGGATGTGGATAAAGAGCTCGGTAGTTCCAAGAATATGTATATCTGGGAAGCGGGCCTCTTGTGGGGTAAGGATCCCGATCGCGACTGTAACGACTATATCATGGACTTCGCGTACGGACTCTGTATGGCGGATTACACCGTTCAGAGCATTTTCGCCGGTGTGAATGGCATCGTCTATTGGGATCTCGACGACGCGATGCACTTCATGTATCGTGAGAATGAGACCAATGCGAAGGAGTGGGGGATGTTCTCCACTCTTGCGACAGCCGATTCGGACAAGCAGGAATATCGCTACTGGTATCACTCTTCCGTCCTCCTTACCAATCTCCTTCGTCCGGGCTATGCCCTTTACGGGAAGTCGACCGGTATCAACGGCGTGCGCGCTCTTGCGGCGGTCTCTCCCGACAAGACTAAGGGCGGATTCGTCGTCGTCAATAATTCCAAGACGAAGGCGAGCGTGAAGATGAGCGTCGTCGACGAAGTAAATGGGGGAGATAAGCTGTACGTCTACTATTACAATGAGTCGATGCTCAAGATCGGGAGCGACGGCTTCGTCACGCCGAATAAAGTGATCGACGGCGACTTAAACCGCGAGCTGAACCTTGACGTTCCCGCAAACACGATGGTGGTGGTGTCCAATGTCAAACTGTAGGTCGAATATGAAAAAGATACTATTGATACTATTGTTGGTCGTACTGGTGTTGGCGTGCGTCGGTTGTGCTAAGAAAGCAAATAAGGACGAGCCGCCCCTTACGATCGCTCCCACCTTGAAGAAGGGGGATATCGGCGCATTTACCGCAGTTACTCCGCAGAATGCAGCCGAGTTTACCGTGCTTCCCACCTTCAAGTGGAACAGTGCGGAAAATGCCGATTCTTATACCCTTGAGATCTGCACGAAGAATGATTTCAAGTTCGACGCAGAAGGCGTCTATATCAAGAAGGTCGGTATCTTGGGTACCGAGTTTAATCTCGCTGCGAACTTGAAGAAGAATACCGACTACTATTGGCGCGTTACCGCGGAGAACGACGAGGACTATCGCGTCTTTGATGAGAAGTATCTTACCTTCCGTTATAATGCGGACGAGCAGAAGGCGATCCCCATCGAGGTGGGTTACGCCGACGAGTGGAAGGTGCACGAGAAGGGATCGAAAGCGACCGTGTCTCTGGAGCCGGATTTCTTCACGAAGGATGAGAATGCGCTCCGCGTCTATTTCGAGAGAGAAGACACGCAGCGCGGTGAGAAATACACCGAATCCAACGGTTGGGTGGTGGTCACTCGCAGCTTGGAGTCGGAGTTCTACGGGTTGGACGCTTTCAGCTTCAATTTCTATTATATGGGAAATGACGCCAAGGCATTTTTCCGCGTGATCGACGAGGATAACGAATACTGGTACGCCCCCATCAAGATCGCGATGAATACCAAGCAGACCATCGTGATGCGTCTTGAGGACTTCGTGCTTCGTACGAATGGTACGCCGGTCGTGAATCAGAAATTCGATTCGCACTATCTGAAAAATATGGAGCTCGTCTTTGAGCGTGTCGACGGCGACGGCGTCGCTTATTTCGGCAATCTTAATGCGATCCACTTCGACGATATCCGCGATCGCTTTATCCAGACCGTGAACTTCGAGAACTTCGTGAAGAACGAAGAGGGCAAGCCTAATTATTCGGTGGAAGGGAAGTACTTCCTCTTTGATAAGGTCGAAGCGATCGAGAACGGAGCGGCTCTTCATTATTCCTTTACCGTGGATCAAGATACCGTCGCGAAGATCAATAATAAAGAGCTCAGCAACGATTATTCCGGTAATGGATTCTTGACCCTTCCGATCGGCAAGATGCTGACGAATAGCGATGCATTTACCCTCGAGATCGATGCGAAGGGGATGAGTAATAAGAACTTCAACTTTATCTTCCGCATGATCGAAGAGGATAATGACGTTTGGTCATTCACGTTGAAGGGCACCGAAATCCCCGCGGACGGGAAACTCGTGATCCCCTTTGCCGCTTTCAATATCGCAAGCGGCGGTGCGAAGGGCGATGGAGCGAAACAGTTCTATTACGTGAATAAGTTCCAGTTCGGTATGAACAACTATTATTCCGGCGGCTCGATGATCATTCGCAATCTCGGCGTATGCACGTTGTCTGCTAAGATGGATAGCCTTTATACCGTGAAAGTCTCGAAAGAGGGAGTCATCGAGGACTTCGACACCTATGAAAACACGCTTGACGTCTACTACAAGTGGGAGCCCTCCACCGTGAATAAGGACGAATCGATGGATCTCGTTGACGCGCAGATCCTCGGCGGTAATAATAAGGCGGTGAATTTCTACTATAAGACCGATCTCACCGAAGCGAGTTATCGCACGAGTTTCTCTTCTGTGTCCGGCTACAATGCGATCGAGGTTTGGGCGAAGGATCTCCCGAAGGACGGCTCCGACGCGACGATGTACATCTATCTCTCGGTAGGCACTCACAATTATTATGCGAAGGTCACCGGGCTCAGCGATGAGTGGACGAGTTATCTGATCCCCTTCGAGGTGTTCAAGTCGGAAGAGAGCGGATATGCCGTGCCCAAATCGAGCGAGAAGATCGATGGCGTCAGCCTCGCCTTCCAGTATTTCTTCAATAAAAAGGCGGAGTATAAGACGGGGAGCGCAGTCTCTGTGGATAAGATCCTCTTCACGAAAACTGACAAGAAGTCGGTGGAGAAGACGACCCTGCTTACCGAGATCACCTTTGATGATCAGAAGGATATCGCGATGATCGACGCCTTTAACGGCGCTTCGGGTATCAATTGGTACGTGAATAAGTCGGTGGTGGATTCCCTTAGTTTTAATCCCGAGTCTGCCCTCACACTCAATTCGGAAAAGGGCACGATCGAGATGGCATATAAGACGCAGATGGCGTCGCCTTATGCGGCGGAATTCTTGATGGATAGCGACGTGAAAGCGAAAGGCGTGACATTCCGCGCCGTGGGTGACGATCGTCTCTCGACCTTGGAAGTGGTGCTGTATGCCGATTCCAAGAGCTACGTCGCGAAGGTGACTCTTCTGAAAGGCGACAACACCTATTCCATCGGTTTCGATAACTTCCTCACGAGCGAAGGCGAGGCATTCCTCTCCTCCAAAGTGACAAATATCAGTAAGATTGGGCTGATTATCAAGAATAACGGAAAGGATTACAACTATTATACCGGTGTGGTGTCTCTGGATGAGATTTATTTCGATAATACCATCGAGACGAGCGCAAAATAAAGAGTATTCAACAAAGAAGGACTGAAAAATGAAACTTAAGAAATATGACAAGAACCCTATTTTGAAAGCAAAAGGCGACTCGTGGGAGGGGCTTTGCGTACTGAACCCTGCCGTCGTTTACGATGAGAAGGACAAGGAATTCAAGATGTTGTACCGCGCTGCTGGCAATGACGTCACCCATCACATCTACCTCGGACTCGCGACGAGTAAAGACGGCTTTACCTTCGAGCGCGCATCCGATAAGCCGATCCTCTCGCCCGATCTTAGCGGCGCCGACGGCGGCTGTGTGGAAGATCCGCGCCTTGTGAAAATGGGGGATTACTATTACTTGTGCTACGCATCGAGAACCTTTGCGCCGGGGCAGTATTGGAAGAAGGATTGCGGCTATTTCGGCTTCAAACCGGAAGATGGCCCGACGATGCTTCTCAATAATAACAGCGTCACCCATCTCGCGATCAGCCGCGATCTCCGCGATTGGAAGAAGCTCGGAAGGATCACCGACAGCCGTTTGGACGACAGAGACGCCTATATCTTCCCCGAGAAGGTGGGAGGAAAGTACGTGCGTCTGTCTCGTCCGATGGAATGGTGCGGGAAAGGATTTGAGAATGAGAATCCCGCGATTTGGATCGCCTATTCCGACGATCTGATGGAATGGGACAAGCCGGAGCTCCTCATGAAGGGGAAAGAATGGTGGGAGGACGCGAAGATCGGCGGCTCCACACCTCCCGTGAAGTGCAAATACGGTTGGTTGCTCCTCTATCACGGCGTTGCGAAGAAGGACGGCGGATATCGCGTGGGCGCCGTGATCCTCGATGAGAAGAATCCGTCGAAAGTGATCGCGCGTACCAAGGACTTTATCATGGAGCCGGAGTATTCCTTTGAAACGGACGGCTATTATAACGGTTGTGTCTTCCCGACGGGCATCGTCGTGAAGGATGATATCATGTACGTCTATTACGGCGCGGCGGACAAGTACGTTTGCGTCGCCACCGCTCCCTTCGAGGAGTTCTGTGAAGAAGTATACAGAGAGGGTAAAGAATGAGAAAAAGATTGAGGATAATTTCCGTTGCGCTCCTATTGGCGCTCTGTTTGATCGGCTCGCTTAGTCTTACCGCCTGTTCTAAGAATAACTATACTTACACGCCGCTTGATGTGACAGTACGGTATCTGAAAAATATCGATGGTGAGGAGGATGTCTTTTCCTCCGGTCGCGAGTTTATCGGAGAAGATTTGCTCTACTATCAACAGACTTTGAAGTCGAATGAGAAGATCGTTCCGCCCGAGAATCCGACGAGAAGCGGCTATACCTTCGTCGGTTGGACGACAGATAAAGAAGGGAAGAGCGAGCTCTTCGATTTCACTGCTCCGATCACGGGCAGCATCAATCTGTATGCGAAATGGAAGCGCGCCGAAGGGAATGAATCGGGTGGCGATAACTACGTCGAACCCACCCTTACTTTCCAAGAGAAGATCGACGAGAAACAAGCTTTCTTGTGGGAAGGCGTCTGTAATCAGCCGATCAGTGAGAGTGAAGTGGATCTCACGACTGCCGGTATCAATCGGCTGAAGGCGAAAGCTTCCGACGTGAAGGAGCTCTTGAACTATAAGCGTGCCTCTTCGACTGTGATCCAGTCCGCTACCTTTAATGAAGCCGATATGACCGTTTCGGTCACCTATAAAGCGGGATCCGCCGCGGCGGCTACCTCGACCGTGAAGGTGAATGACATCACAGAATCCTTGAAGTTCGTGGATAATTCCTCCACTAAGATGGATGAGAGCACTTTCGAGACCAAGGCTCGTAATTACGAGAAGACCGATTTCGACGGAAATGCTTCCTATAAAGTGGTCCTCGGAGGATCCTCTTCTATGGAGAACTGGAGTGATTCCGGAGAGGTGATGAATCCCGTTACGACCAAGAACGTCGGTATCGGTGGTTCCGCTTCCTATCAGTGGACCGAGTCCCTCGCCGATCGCTTGATCATCCCTTATAACCCTCGTGCCGTCGTCCTGTACGTCGGTATCAACGACATTATCAATTACGGCAAAAAGGGTGACACCACCGCCTACAATCTCATCGACCTCTTCGAGCACATTCACGAGCGCTTGCCCGACGCGACGATTCATTTCATCTTGATCAATCACGTGCCGGGATATTACAAGACCTATAAGAATGCGATCGATACGGCAAATAATCGCGTCATCGAGTATGCTGAGGAAGAGGGACATGAATACCTGAATATCATCGACGCGGGCACCGTGCTCGAGAAGGAAGCAGGATCTCACGATTATTCCGAAGCATACTTCCTCACCGACGGACTGCATATGTCCCAAGCGGGTTATATCCTCTGGGGTGCGGAAGTGAAGAAAGCAGTTATCGCGAAAGACAAGGAGAAATACAATGGTTGAGCATAAGATCGATATGTATCGCTACGAGCCCGAACTGCAAGCGATCATCGCGAAACAGGGACGGGAGTGTGACGTGCTCTTCTATGGAAGTAGCACTTTCGGTATTTGGAAGAGTATAGAGGAAGAATTCAAAGAGTTCAAGGCGATCAACGCGGGATTCGGCGGGTCCACGTCGGATGAGGCGCTTTTCCACTATGACAGAGTGGCGAAACCTTTTGCACCGAAAATCGTCCTTTGGTACTACGGTGATAACGAGCCGGTTTGCTCTTATACCGTGGAGGAGACCAAAGAGCTCTTCCTTGCGACTTGGGCGAGATTCCTTGCCGATAATCCGAATGTGAAGATCATCACGATCGCGACCAAGACCAGTTTTGCGCGTGACGAATACAAGGATTTCGTGCGCGAGCTCAACGCATGGGAGAAGGAGATGGCATCGAAGCTCCCTTATCTGAGCTACATCGAGACCGCGGACATCTGTAAAGATGAGAAGGGAGAGTATATCTTCTCTCACTATCTCGACGACAAACTGCATTTCGGACCCGAAGGGTATAAGATCCTCGGTGCGAGAGTGAAGAAGACGATCGAATCCTTATGATACTCATTACCGAGCAAGAAAGAGACAGAGAAGAGCAGAAGCGGAAGAGATATCTCCTTTTCTATATCGTGAGCGCCTGCGTTTACGTCGCGGCGTCCTTGCTCCTTCTTTTCCTTTCTCCGCTCAAATATAAGGGATATTTGGTGGGGGATATCCTCCTCAGCATCCTTTTCGGCTTCTTCTCGATCTTTTTCTTCACGGTGGCGTATGCTTTCGTGAAGAATCGGAGCCACCTCTTCGAGAAGGTGCTTGCCGCTCTTCCGGAGAAGGAATACGCCCTCTTCGTGAAGGTCGGAGATACCATCACGGTGGACGGGGTGGAGATGAGAAAGTATCACTTCATCATCCTCGGTGACGAGCGTGAGGTGAACGTATTGGGTGATCAATTGACCCTCGAAGAGGGGAAACGCTACGAAGTGGATATCCGCGCGGGCGTCCTCGTCGAGATTGGAGAGGCAAATGCTTAAGCGTTTTAAGGATACATTTCCCTCCGAGTGGGTCAAATACGTCGTCGTAGTCATCCTGTCCGTTGCGCTGTGGATTTGGTTCTTCGGGATCTATCACGCGCCGCAAGAGTACGAAATGCTCGAGGTTTTCTACGTCGGCGAGATTCGGGATTATTCCTTCGAGAAGATCGCCAAGGAGGATCTCGCGATCGAAGGGCTGCGCAAAGTGGAACTGAATTCGGCGAAACCGGGCGAGAGTGCCTTCGACACCAAGGTGCTGATGGTCGGACTCGGATCTTCGGATATCGTGATCGTGCCGGAGAGCCTTATCGACACTATACCATACAAGGGACACGTCGTGGAGCTTGAGCAGGGCGATTTCGTGAAGGACGGCGTCATATACGGCGTCTATTTGCCCGAAAAAGCGAAAAAGAGCCTCTCGAAGTACTTTGCTTTCGGCACCGATCGATACGTGGTTTTCGCGGCGTCCACATCGGTGAATGCCGGTAAAATCACGGATAATTCCTTCAAGTTGATCGACTGGTTGGTGGAGCAAGATGTTTAAGTACAAGGGGCTGAAGGTGCAGTCGGAGGACGCCGGTCTTCCGCGGACGAGGAAAGAACTCTTCAAGAGCATCGTGAAGGATGACTTCTACCTTCTTGCGGAGCTCAGCGTATTGTGTTTCCTCTTCTCCATCCCTCTCGGCTTAGGATTCGTGTGGGAAATGCTGACCCTTGGGAATCCCTCCAATGCGGACGCGATGTTCTCGGTGTGCTTCTACTGCGGACTCATCGAGATCCCTCTCTTCGGACTGCGCTATATCGGCAGATATGCGGCGTTCGGCGTGATGAAGAAGAGGGTGCATAACGAAGCGGGATATATCAAAGAGCTTTTCTTCGCCACCATGAAGAAAGGCTGGAAGAGGGGACTCTTCATCGGGATGATTCTCGGCGTCGTGGTCTTCCTGTGGCAGATCGCCTCGGTGTTCGTGATCTCCTACAATACGAACACTTGGATCAAAGGCTTGGGCGTCGGTGGAGCGACCTTGGTTTTCATGGTCTTTTTCGCTGCGGCGGAGTACTTCCTTTCGGTGGATAATTTCTACGATTTGAAGTTCTCGGGATCATTGAAGAACAGCTTCTCTTTCACGTTGATGTTCTTCCCGATGTCGGCGCTCTACTTCGTCGTGTGTATGGGGGTGCCATTCGCGCTGACGATCTTGAGCTACTATGCGGTGATCGGCGTCGCGGCGGTCTTCGCGCTGTGGGGAGACGGCTTCACGATTCTCGTCGCCACGCTGTACAGCCACTCGCTGTTTGATAGGTATATAAATTCGGTGTACCACACCGACTATATAAATAAAGGTTTATCGGTAAACGAAAAGGAGAATGACAATGGCTGATTTGTTACTCGAAAATGTTTATAAAGTGTATGAAGGCGGCGTACGAGCCGTGTCCGACTTCAACCTCAAGATCGCGGATAAGGAGTTCGTGGTCTTCGTCGGTCCGTCGGGATGCGGCAAGAGTACCACCCTTCGTATGATCGCAGGTCTGGAGGAGATCACCTCGGGTAGTCTCTTCATCGGCGGATCCAAGATGAATGACGTCGAGCCCAAGGATAGGAATATCGCGATGGTCTTCCAGAACTACGCGCTCTATCCCCATATGACGGTTTTCCAGAATATGGCGTTCGGACTGAAACTCAGGAAGGTGAATGTCAAGGAAATCGAGAGAAGGGTGAAGAGGGCGGCTGAGATCCTCGGCATCACCGATCTTTTGGCAAGGAAGCCTAAGGCACTCTCCGGCGGACAGCGCCAGAGGGTGGCGCTCGGGCGAGCCATCGTTCGTGAACCGAATGTCTTCCTCCTTGACGAGCCTCTCTCTAACTTGGACGCCAAACTGCGCGTGCAGATGCGCTCCGAGATCACCAAGCTTCATAAGCGCCTCGCCACGACCTTCATCTACGTTACGCACGATCAGACCGAAGCGATGACGATGGGTGACAGAATCGTCGTCATGAAGGACGGATTCATCCAGCAGGTGGATTCTCCCGCGACCCTTTACGAACAGCCGCGTAATGTCTTCGTCGCGACCTTCCTCGGTTCGCCGCAAATGAATATCTTCGAGGCGAATCTCGTGAAGATCGGTTCGCTCGGGGTCGTCTTCGGTGATAACCACACGGCGGAATTCACGCCGATCAAAGCCAAACAGCTCGCCAACGAAGATTATATCGGGAAGAAAGTGCTCTTCGGTATCCGTCCCGAGAATATCAAGCTCGGGAAAGAGGGCGTCAAGGCGAAGGTGGACGTTGTGGAGCATCTCGGTAGCGAAACAATCGTCTATGCGGAAGTGTCCGGTCTTTCCTCCAATATCATCGTGAAGATCCCCACCAATTACGACATCGTGGAGGGAATGGATCTGAACTTGGTCTTTGATATGGACAAGGCGCACCTCTTCGACGCCGAAACCAATCAATCCATTATGGGTGTGCCCGACGTGAACCGTGTGCCCGCATCCATCGAAGGGGATGAGCTCATACTGAACGGCGCTCGCATCGCGATTCCCTCCGAAATACGTGAGAAGTTCTTCGATTTCACCATTCGCGATCTTACCGAGATCCGCATCCCCGCGACCGAAGTGCGCCTCGAGCCCTCGCCCAATTCCATCGAGATCGATGCGAAGGTGGATTTCGTGATTCATGGGACCGATAGCGTCACCTATTACGTGAAAACGCCGATAAAGAGCGGTCACTTCGTCTTCCGCGTAAAGAACAAAGTGCACGGCACGGCGCAACAGGTATACAAAGCAGGGGATTCCTTCAAGGCATACGTGCCTTTTGCCGAGATCACTTTCAACAGTGCGACGGGGCTCCGTTTGAATTCGCACGATAAAATCTCCGAGAATACCGCCGATTGCTTGGTCGCCACCAAGGACGGGAAGACCACGATCAAACTTGGCAAAAAGAACCTCGTTTATAACGATCTCGGGATCTCTGACGGCGAATACACGATGAAGCTGATCTCGGATAAGATCGGGTTCGTCTACGACAGCAAGTATGCGAGAAAGAATAAGATCACGCTGACCCCGGCTGAGAATGCCGTGAAGGCGATGGCTTACGACGAGGATCGCATCGGCGACAAGAACGTCGTTTTCTGCGCGGTGAATGGATTCGATAACTACGTGACCGCCGTACTTCCCGCCGATTTCTCGGTCTATAAAATGCCGGTTTTCAAACTGGTCTTTAATGAGGATAGCTTCGAGCTGATTAAGAAATAAAAGAGAGGACATTATGAGAGACACACAAGGACTGTATAAGACATGGCTTGAGCGGGCAAACGATCCCGCACTAAAAAAGGAATTAAAAGAGATCGCCTCTGACGAGAAGAAGATCTTTGACGCATTCTATCGTGATTTGGAGTTTGGCACGGGCGGTTTGCGCGGCGTGCTCGGCGCGGGCACCAATCGTATGAATATTTTTACGGTTGGAAAAGCTACGCAAGGGCTTGCCGATTACGTGAAGGCGCATTTTCCCACGGCAGAGAGAAGTGTCGCGATCAGTTATGATTCGAGAATCAATTCTCAGCTCTTTGCGGAGCGTGCGGCGGGCATTTTCGCGGCGAATGGGATACAGGTTTATTTGTATAAGACCCTGATGCCCACTCCTTGTTTGTCCTATGCCGTTCGTCGCTTGAATACGGCTGCCGGCGTCATGGTGACGGCGTCTCACAATCCTGCGAAATACAATGGGTACAAGGTGTACGGTTCGGACGGGTGCCAAATCACAGAAGCGGCGGCAGGGGAGATCCTTGCGGCGATCGAGAAGACCGATATCTTCGACGGCGTCAAGAGCTTGCCTTTTGATGAGGCGCTTTCCGCGGGAAAGATTCAGTATATTGCGGACGATATTCTCACCGAGTTTATCGAGCGCGTGAAGAAAGAGTCGGTCCTCGGCGACGAGAAAGTGGACAAGAGCGCCAATATCATCTATACCCCCTTAAATGGCACCGGTCTCGTGCCCGTTACCCGCATTTTGAAGGAATCGGGATTCGAGAACGTGACCATCGTGAAGGAGCAGGAATTGCCTGACGGCAATTTCCCCACCTGTCCCTATCCCAATCCCGAGATCAAGGAAGCGCTTCTCCTCGGACTGGAGTACGCCAAGCGGAATAATGCGGATATCTTGATCGCGACCGATCCTGATTGTGATCGCGTCGGCGTCGCGGTGAAGAATGCGAGCGGAGATTTCTCTCTCTTGACGGGTAACGAAGTCGGATTCCTCCTCTTGGACTTCATCTGCTCGATGCGGATTAAGCACGGCAAGATGCCGAAGGATCCTGTCTTCGTGAAGACCATCGTGACCAGCGATCTCGCAGAAAAAATCGCGGATAGCTATGGGGTCCGCACCGTGAACGTCTTGACGGGATTCAAGTATATCGGCGAACAAATCGGCTTACTTGAGAAGAAGGGCGCGGCGGATTCTTATCTCCTCGGATTTGAAGAGAGTTACGGCTATCTGACCGGTTCTTATGTGCGCGATAAGGATGCCGTGGACGGCGTCTTCATGATCGCGGAGATGTTTGCATACTATCGCAAGCAGGGCGTTTCGCTTCTCGACAAATTGCATGAGATATACGATCATTTCGGGCATTACGTATCCACTTTGGAGAGCATCGCTTTCGAAGGGAAAGAGGGTTTTGACAAGATGAATGCGATCATGGACGACTATCGCGTGGCGGTCGAGGTCGAAGGGAAGAAGGTCAAAGCCAAGAAGGACTACTCCCTGGGTATCGACGGCTTGCCTCGCTCTAACGTCGTGAAGTTCCTCTTTGAGGACGGTAGCACCTTAGTGGCTCGTCCTTCGGGAACCGAACCCAAGCTGAAACTGTATCGATGCTTCATCGAGAAATAAGTCATTAACCATAAGAAGGCACTGTGATTGCACAGTGCTTTTTTTATGACACCGGATCAGGTTTTTCTCGGTAAAAAGTAAAAAATTTTCGTCAAAAATCATCAAAGAGCGGGAAAATACAAGACAGATCGAAAGTTTTGTATTATAATTATTTTGGAAAATAATTATCCGAGAGGAGAAATATGTTAGAACTCAGGAATATATCTTTTGCCGTTTCGACCGAAGAAACGGATAAAGAGATCCTCCGAGACGTCAGTTTGACGATCGACGAAGGCAAGCTTGTCGTGATCACCGGTCCGAACGGAGGTGGTAAGTCCACGTTGGCGCGTCTCATTATGGGGATTGAGAAGCCGACGTCGGGTCGGATCTTTTTCCGAGGTGAGGATATCACCGACCTCAGCGTCACGGAGCGTGCGAAGAAGGGAATCTCTTTCGCCTTTCAGCAACCCGTCAAGTTTAAGGGACTTCGTGTCCTTGATTTGTTGCGTATCGCAAGCGGGAAGCAGATTTCTGTCGGAGATGCGTGCGCTTATTTGTCCGCTGTGGGGCTCTGCGCTCGCGATTATATCGATCGAGAGTTGAATGGGTCTCTGTCCGGCGGCGAGCTTAAGCGCATTGAGATCGCCGAGGTTCTTTCGAGATCGACCGATCTTTCGATCTTCGATGAGCCTGAGGCGGGCATCGATTTGTGGAGTTTCCAGAATTTGATAAAAGTATTTGAAGGAATGCGTGCAAAGATCAGCGATGGCTCGATTATTATCATCTCGCACCAAGAGCGCATTCTGAACGTCGCGGATGAGATCGTCGTGATCAGCGGTGGCAGAGTGGACCGCAAAGGGAAGAAGGAAGAGATCTTGCCTTCACTTCTCGGTTCTTCTTCGGTCGTGCAAGGCTGTTCGGTGGTGAACGGAAAGGAGAACGTATGAAATTTGATCCGATTCAACTGAGATTGCTCCAAGAGATCGCCGACCTTCACACCGTCCCCGAAGGCGCCTACAACATCCGTTCCGATTCGCAGGCGATCGGGCGTCGTTCCACAGACCATATCGTGATCACGCCGAAGACAGACGTCAGCGGTATCGATATCGAGATCAAGCCGGGCACCAAGAACGAAAGCGTGCATATCCCCGTCGTGATGACGAAGAGCGGTCTCAAAGAGACGGTTTATAATGACTTTTACGTCGGAGAAGACGCCGACGTCTTGATCGTCGCCGGTTGCGGCATCGATAATTGCGGCGCGGGCGATTCCGAGCATGATGGCGTGCACCGTTTCTTCCTCAAGAAAGGCGCGAAAGTTCGCTACGTCGAGAAGCACTACGGTTCAGGGGAAGGAAGCGGAAAGCGCATCCTCAATCCCGTCACGGAAGCTTATCTCGACGAAGGTGCCGAGATGCAGATGGAGATGGTGCAGATCAAAGGTGTGGACGACACCGAGCGCGCGACCGTGGCGAAGCTCAAAGCAGGCGCGAAACTGGTGGTTCGCGAGCGCTTGATGACTCACGACAGCCAACGTGCGATCAGTTCCTACGACGTCTCTTTGGACGGAGAAGGGGCCAGCGCCGACGTGGTCTCACGCTCCGTCGCAAAGGGAGATTCCTTCCAGAAATTCGACGCGAAGATCACGGGGAACGCCCCCTCTTACGGGCACACAGAGTGTGATTCCATCATCATGGATAACGGCAGAATCCTCGCCGTGCCGGGACTGCAAGCGAACCACGTGGACGCTTCGCTCCTTCACGAAGCGGCAATCGGTAAGATAGCGGGAGAACAGCTTGTCAAACTCATGACCTTGGGTCTCACCGAGAAGGAAGCGGAAGAACAGATCATCAACGGCTTCCTGCGCTGACGTGGAAAAGGAAATGCTTCGAGAAGAGAAAGAAAATGCTGCCTTGTCCTTGACGGCTTCCTCCCGAATAAATATAATAAACCTAACGAGGTAATGTTATGTATAAGATTATTACGAAAAAAAGTCTGAATCCGACTGTCACGATGATGGAGATAGAAGCTCCCCTCGTGGCAAATAAGGCGAAAGCCGGTCAGTTCATCATCCTTCGCGTGGACGAGGAGGGAGAGCGTATCCCTCTCACCATCGCGGGCACCGACAAAACGCGCGGCACGGTGAAGATCATCTTCCAGATCGTCGGCGCGACCACCGAGAAGCTCAATCATAAAGAGCAGGGCGAGTCCATACAGGACTTCGTCGGTCCGCTTGGGATGCCCACTCACATCGAAGGACTTAAAAAGGTGTGCGTTGTGGGCGGCGGTGTGGGATGTGCGATCGCGCTTCCTGTTGCCGAAGCACTGCACGCGCAGGGTACCGAAGTCACGAGCATCGTCGGCTTTCGAAATAAGGATCTCTTGATCCTCGAAGAGGAGTTCAAGTCTTGCTCCGATCGTTTGATTGTGATGACGGACGACGGCTCCTATGCGCGCCACGGAAACGTGACCGTTCCGCTCAAGGAGATGCTTGACGCGGGTGAGCGTTTCGATATGATTATCACGATCGGACCGCTCATCATGATGAAGTTCGTGACCCTTGCCGCGAAGCCGTACGGTGTCCCCGTAACCGTCTCGATGAATCCCATCATGATCGACGGCACGGGAATGTGCGGCGGTTGCCGTCTTACCTTGATCCAAGGGGACAAGAGGGTCACCAAGTTCGCCTGCGTGGACGGTCCCGATTTCGACGGATATCAGGTGGATTTCGATGAGGCGATGTCTCGCGGCAGGACCTATTTCGACTTTGAGCGCAAGGCGCATGAGAAAGTCTGCAATCTCTATAAGGGGGTGTGATTATGCCGAATATGAATCCCAAGAAAAACGAAATGCCCACACAAGCCGCCGAAGTGCGCGCGCACAATTTCCGTGAAGTCGCACTCGGCTATGAGGAGAGCGTCGCCGTCGACGAGGCGAATCGTTGCCTGAACTGCAAGACGATGCCTTGCGTGACCGGCTGTCCCGTCAATATACATATCCCCGAGTTTATCGCGAAAGTCAGAGAACTCGATTTCGAAGGCGCTTATCAGATCATCACCCAGACTTCCTCTTTGCCCGCTGTGTGCGGCAGGGTGTGCCCGCAGGAGACGCAGTGTGAGAGCAAATGCGTGCGTGGGATCAAAGGTGAGAGCGTCGGCATCGGCAGATTGGAACGCTTCGTCGCCGATTATCACAATGCACATTCGACCGAAGCACCGGTAATTCCCGAGAGTAATGGGCACAAGGTGGCGGTGATCGGTTCGGGTCCTTCGGGACTCACCTGCGCGGGTGATCTCGCGAAGAAAGGATATAAAGTCACGGTTTTCGAGGCACTTCACCTTGCGGGCGGTGTGCTGGTTTACGGGATCCCGGAGTTTCGTCTTCCCAAGTCCATCGTACGGAAGGAAGTCGAGACCCTGAAGCAACTCGGCGTGGAGGTGCTCACGAACGTCGTGATCGGTAAGACTCTCACGGTGGACGAGCTATTCTCGATGGGCTACGAGGCGGTCTTCATCGGATCGGGCGCCGGACTTCCCAACTTTATGAATATCCCCGGAGAATCCTTAAAAGGGGTCTATTCCGCTAATGAGTTTCTCACGAGAAGCAATCTGATGAAAGCCTATTTGGATGAGCCCGATACTCCCATCATGAAGGGCGGTAAGGTCGCAGTCGTGGGCGGCGGTAACGTGGCGATGGATGCGGCGAGGACTGCGCTTCGTCTCGGTGCGGAGAAGGTCTATATCGTGTATCGTCGTTCGATGGAGGAGCTTCCCGCGAGAAGAGAAGAGGTGGAGCACGCCGAAGAAGAGGGCATCGAATTCCGTCTTCTGACCAATCCCGTCGAGATCCTCGGCTATCATAACGACGCTGATCCGCGCGATCCCAAGAATGGATCGGTTACCGGTATCCGTTGCATCAAGATGGAGCTTGGTGAGCTGGATCAAAAGGGCAGAAGGCGCCCTGTACCCGTCCAAGGATCGGAGTTTGATATCGATCTCGACGTCGTGATCATGGCGATCGGCACCTCACCGAATCCCCTCCTTAAAAATACGACCGAAGGACTGGAAGTGAATAGTCACGGCGGTATCATCGTGAATGAGGACGGTTTGACATCGAGAGTGGCTGTCTATGCCGGCGGTGACGCGGTTACCGGTGCGGCAACGGTGATCTCCGCGATGGGAGCGGGCAAGGTCGCGGCAAAGGCGATTGACGAGTATTTGAATAAGTAAAGAAACCAAAAGAAGAGGCGCAAGCATCGTGCTTGCGCCTCTTCTTTTGTGCGTGCGATTACGGAAGGTCGGTTTCTTCGATGTCGGATTCGGATTCCTTTGTTTGCGTGTCGATGATCGCATCAAGAGGTTCTTCGGATAATACTTGCGCCTCTTCAAGGGAAGAAACAGCATCCGTATGGTCTTCTTTCTTTTTCGACTTGATTTCCCAATGCAAAGCGCGGGAGAGCCTCTTATAGACGAGGAATGTGACCAAACTGACCAGACTCAGACGGAGCAGGTTAAAGGGCAGTACGGCGGCGCTGAGATAGATCAGATAGAAATTTTCCTTCGTCATGCCGGAATAAAGTGCGGAGCAGAGTCCGACGATACCGCCGAAATCACCTTTGAAATAGAGCTGTACGTAAAAGGGAACGGAAATGAAGCGATTTACGAGGATTGCCGCGGCGGTGGAAATGACCGTGCCGACAGCGAGTCCGATCACGGCGTTTTTACGGCTCTTTTTCATGGCGTAGATGATCGAAGCGGGGAGGACGTACATCACACCGAGAAGCATATCGGTGAGTTCGCCGACGAAAACCGTTGCGGTGAAGGGGAATTTCAGAAGACATTTCAAAATAATTACGAGACAGCCCGCCACAGGTCCCATGGAGAATCCGGCAAGGATCGCCGGTAGTTCAGAAAACTGCATATCCAAAAAGACGGGGAAAAAGGGCAGATTAAATTTCAGAAACATATACATGATGAAAGAGATCGCAGTGAGTATCGCCACCTTCGTGATGTAAGCGGGTGTGATCTTCTTTTTTAGCTTCTTGATTGCTTCTTTTGCGTTCATGATTACCTCCGATAAAAAAAGCCTCGAATACAATTCGGGGCGAAAAGGAATCAATGCGATTTGACAACATTTTTCTTCATCCGGACTATACCGTCGGTGCAGGAACCGCCCCTGCTCAACCCTCGCGGGCTCGTGGACTATACCACCGGTGGGGAATCTCACCCCGCCCTAAAATGTATCTCTGCATTAACTGTACGGCAAAGATCAGGTGCTGTCAAGCGTTTTCCCACGATAAAAGAAAACCAGAGGAGAATCCATATATGATAAAAACCTTGCGAAACGAAGGGAAAATCGGTATAATCGAGATATGGAATTCATATCGAAGAGCAGTGAAGAGACCATAGAGATCGCTATGAAGTTCGCCGAATCGCTTCACGGGGGGGACGTCGTCCTCTTGTCGGGGGAACTCGGCGCGGGAAAGACCACTTTTACCAAAGGAATCGCGCGATATCTCGGGGTCAAAGAACGAGTGACTTCTCCCACCTTCACGATCGTGAAAGAGTACCAAGGGGATACTCTCGCCCTCTATCATATGGATATGTACCGCTTGACCGGCGATATCACCGAGCTCGGCCTTGAAGAGTATCTCGGTGCGAAGAAAGGCATCTCGGTAGTGGAATGGTGCGCGTCGAAGGATTTTCATGCACGTGTATTTGAGGTGAATCTCTTCTATGAGGGAGAGAATGCAAGACGGATCACGGTGAATGGTCCGCGTGAAATGTGAGGATGATATGAAGGGCTTGATTATCGATACCACGGGTAGACCCGCTTATGCGGTGGCTTTTGACGGAGACAGGGAGGAAATTGTCCTCTTTTCCGAGGATATCTCCACTGAATCGGGTTTGATTCCCGCTTGCAGTGATGCGTTCTCCGCTTTGGGAATGGACCTCAAGGATGCGGACGGCGTCTTTGCGGTGGTAGGTCCCGGTTCTTTTACCGGCATACGTATCGGCGTCACCTTTATAAATGCGATCGCATATGCTTTGAAATTGCCGCGCTTCGCGCTCACATCTTTTGACGTCATGGAGTCGATTCGTCCGGGTGCGCCTGCTTATGCTGTGGATGCGGGACACGACAGCTTTTATGCCTCGGTCAGAAAGGACGGAGCGCTTTTTCAGGAGAATCTCGATGGGAAGAATCTTCCCGAAGGGACTGTATATCAGTCCGATTTGACGGCGGAGTTGCCACACGGTGCGCTCATTGCCGCGAAGAAAGCGCTCGAGGAGAAAGCTTTTTCCACTTGTGCGCCTACGAAAGAGAGAGAATATTTGAAACCGGAATATATGCGTCGATCGCAGGCGGAGCGTCTATGGGAAGAGAAGAAATAGCGAAGACTGGCTTTCGAGTGGGGAGAGAAGAAGATGCAGACGCCATCGCGCGCATCGAATCTCTGTCCTTTAAGACCCCTTGGAGCAAGGATATGATCCTCTCCGAGATGCGGGAACCTCTTGCGCATTTTTTTGTCGCGTTGAAAAGGGAAGAGGTGATCGGCTATTACGGTTTTTTACACATTACGGATGAGCTGCATATATTAAATGTGGCGGTCGATCCCGACTGTCGCGGCATGGGCGTCGGCACTGCTCTTATGGCGCATCTCCTCGAGGAAGGTAGGAGACTCGCCGCAAGGGCGATCACGCTGGAAGTGAGAGAGAGCAATCAGTCGGCGATCCGTTTGTACGAGCGCGCGGGATTTGTGCTTGCCGGCGTCAGACCGCACTACTATACCGATAAAGAAAACGCGCTCATTTACTGGCTGGAGCTATAGGAGGCTTTTCATCAATCATCTGCATTATGAGAGTTACGGGAAGGGCAAGTGCCTGATCTTTTTGCACGGTTGGGGCGGGAATAGATCCTCTTTTAGGGGGCTTGCCGATCGGTTGAAGGAGGAATTCCGCGTGACTTTAATCGATCTCTACGGATTCGGAGAGAGTCAGCATCCCGATTATCCTTTGAAGATCGAGGATTATGCGGCCGGGGTCAGAGAGGTGATAAGAGAGGTCTCGGATGGGGAAGTGATCCTCATCGCTCATTCTTTCGGTGGAAGGGTGGCTCTTCGCCTTGCCGCACAAGATCCCGCGATAATCGGGCTCGTACTCATCGACAGCGCGGGAATGAGACCGCGCAGGGGACCGTGCTATTATGCGAAAGTATTATCCTATAAATTGATCAAACGTTTCGGCGGGAAACGCCTTCCCCAAGGAAGCGAGGATTATCGATTGCTGAAGGGGTCGATGCGAAAGACCTTCGTAAACGTCGTGAATGAGGGAAGCGAAGGGGACGCAAAGAGAGTCACCGCGCCTACGCTCCTATTGTGGGGGAGAGAGGACCAAGATACGCCCTTATATATGTGTCGACGTCTTCACCGATTGATCCCCTCGAGTGAAGAAGTGATCCTTGACGGATCTGGGCACTTCTCCTATTTGGAGAGACCGGAGCTTGTCTATCGCGTAGTGCGCGCATTTGCGAGGAGCGTATGATCGGCGCGCTCATTATTTCCGCAGGAATCGGCTACTTTTACACCTTGCCTTTCGCCGCGATTTTTCAAGGGAGCAATTATCGGATAAGGGGGTATTTCCTTCGCTCGAAGAGATATCTAATCCTTTCCGCCGTATACCTTCTCGTCATGAGCGCGGTCATTCTTACTGTGGAATGGGTATGGGATTCGACTTTGCGATATTTGTTCTATTTCTTTTGCTATGTGACGACGGCAAGCTTCCTCTTTGCAATAAAAGGGAAAATGAGGATGCCGATTGTCGTGACCAATCGATTGATTCGACTGCTAGTCGCATCCTGCATACTGTATTTACTTCTTTTCTTTCCCTTGATCTTTTGTCGTGGGAAGCATCTTTGGGCGGTATTGCCGGTTTTTACGCCTTTTGTTTTGCCCGTTGCGGCTCTCATTATTGCACCCTTTGAAAAGCGGAATAATGAGAAATATATCGAGCGCGCAAAGAGAAGCATCGCGGAGAGTAAGGCGACGGTCATTGGGATCACGGGAAGCTATGGAAAGACTTCCGTTAAGAAGGATTTGGAGCGATTGCTATCCCTTCGCTTCGATACTCTTGCATCTCCCGCAAACTATAACACGCCTCTCGGCGTCGCGAGGACTATGCAAACCGCGACAGGGCGGGAAGATATATTGATCTTTGAGATGGGAGCCAGACGAGAAGGAGATATTTCGGAACTTTGCGATATCTGCAGACCGAAGATCGGTGTGCTGACCGGGATCGCTCCGCAACATTTGGAGAGCTTCGGCTCCATTGAGGCGATTATGCAAGAGAAAGGGAAGCTCGTGAAGTCCCTTCCACCGGACGGGATCGCATTCTTTAATTTGATGGATCCCCTTGTGCGAGAACTATACGATCATTTCGACGGAAGAAAGATCGGGGTAGGAGAAAGCTGCGCAGAGTATCTCTTGTCCGAGATCGCCTACGAAGAGGAAGGGATGTACTTTTGCTTGACGAAGGGAGAAGAAAGCCTCGAACTGCATTTGCCTTTATGGGGGAAGGCGGCGGTCATCGATTTCGCGTTGTCCGCGGCGATCGCATGGGAGCTCGACGTCGATATCGCCGCCATAAAAGAAGAAGCCAAGCGAATGACCCCCTCGCCGCATCGATTTGAAGTAATGAGGACGGGAGACGTGACGATCATAGACGACAGTTACAATATCAACCCCATCGGCGCATCGGTCGCCTTGGATTCTTTGGGTCTGATGAAAGGAGGACGAAAGATCGTCTATACCTGCGGCATGGTGGAGCTCGGAGAGGAGGGACGTGCTCTGAATGAGTCGCTTGGCAGGAAGATCGCAGAGGTCGCAAGCGAAGTCGTCCTTGGCGGCGGCAAATACGGCGAGGAGGTGGCGGCGGGTCTGAGTGCATCAGGATTTTCAGATGATAGAATCCACCGCGTGCGTGGGACGGAGGAAGCGACCGGATTATTTCATAGCGTCTTGAGGAAGGGGGACGTCCTGTTGATTATGAGCGATTTACCGCGTGATTATCTGATATAGGAGGGATTATGAGAATAGGCGTATTATTCGGTGGAAGAAGCTATGAGCACGATATCTCGATCATTACAGCGACTGAGGTCTGTGCCGCGCTGAAAGGACAGGGAGAGATCCTGCCGATTTATGCGAGAGAAGGCGAGTTTTATTTGTTGAAAGAGATGCCGGAACTCTCGGATTTCGCCAAAGGGAAGGTGAGGAAACGCAAAGTGCGTTTTTGCCGCGTCGAAGGCGGAGGCGGCATCGTGAAAAGAGGAAAGAAAAGAATCGACTGCATGGTGATGTGTTGTCATGGTGGGGAAGGAGAAGACGGGAGGTTCTCCGCGCTGATGGAAGTCTACGATATCCCCTATACCGCTTCGTCTGTCCTTCCTTCCGCATTGTCGATGGATAAGAGATTGTCGAAAGTGATTTTCGAGCGGGAAGGCTTCTTTACGCCGCTGGCTGTTTTCGGAAGAAGAGGAGAGGATGTCATCAAAAAGGCAAAGGCCCTTGTTTATCCCTTGATCGTTAAGCCGGTTCACTTGGGCTCGAGTATCGGGATCGGCGTGGCGCACGAGGAATCTGAACTCATCGAGGCGGTATCCGTCGCTTATGCATTCGACGAGGAAATCCTTGTCGAAGAGGTGATCGAGAATGCCGTCGAACTGAATTGCGCCGCCTATTCCGACGGGGATCATATCGTCGTCGGCGCCGTGGAAAACCCCACATCCTGGCATGAGTATTTAACTTTTGAAGATAAATACAAAGGCGGAAAGTATAAGAGCGGCGGCGGGAGTAGAATCGTGGAGGGATTACTTGCGGATCGCGTTAAGGAAGAGACCGAAAAGGTGTATCGTGCATTTGGACTGTTCGGTATCGCACGAATCGATTTCCTTTACTCGGAAACACAAGACGTGCTATACGTAAATGAGATCAACTCGCAACCCGGGTCGCTCGCCTTCTATCTCTTTGAAGAAAACGGGATCTCTTTTCCGGATCTCCTTCGCGCCGTGATTCACCAAGGAATCGAAAGGCAACGGAGTAAAGGTATAATTAATTTTAATAGCGGGGTTTTAGAGAATCTATCCGATTTGACGCGCAAATGAGGTGAGTTTTGTTGCATATATTTATCTTTAAGTGATAAAATATAAATATATTTTTCTGGAGTGAATATGGACAAGATTAAAATGTCAACCCCTATCGCAGAGCTTGACGGCGATGAAATGACCCGCGTCATTTGGCAGTGGATCAAGGACATTCTTATCACTCCCTATGTGGATCTCAAGACCGAATACTATGACCTTTCTCTCACCAATCGTGAAGCGACGAGTGATGAGGTCACGAAGGACGCCGCTGCCGCGATCGATCGTTTGGGCGTGGGCGTCAAGTGCGCGACCATCACCCCCAATCAGCAGCGCATGGTAGAGTATTCTTTGACCAAGATGTGGAAGAGTCCGAATGGGACGATCCGCGCCGCGCTGGACGGTACCGTATTTCGCGAGCCGATCATGACACAGGGGATCTCTCCTCTCGTGCCGAGCTGGACAAGCCCGATCATCATCGCGCGTCACGCCTATGGCGATGTGTATAAGGACGTCGAAGCGCTCTGTCCCAAGGGGAGCAAGGCGGAGCTCGTGATCACCGATGAGGGCGGGGAGCGCCGTCTCACCATCGCAGATTATGCTAAGTCTTCCGGGGTGGTGCTCGGTATGCATAATCTCGATTCGTCCATTCGCAGTTTTGCCAAGAGTTGCTTTCAGTATGCTTTGGATAAGAAGAAAGATCTGTGGTTCAGCGCGAAGGACACCATCAGCGCGACTTATGATCATCGCTTCAAGGATCTTTTCCAAGAGGTATACGACGCAGAGTATAAAGAGTCTTTTGAGAAGATGGGGATCACCTATTTTTACACCTTGATCGACGATGCCGTCGCACGTGTGATGCGGAGCAACGGTGGATTCATTTGGGCGTGCAAGAACTATGACGGCGACGTGATGAGCGATATGCTTGCCACCGCCTTCGGTTCCCTCGCTATGATGACCTCGGTGCTCGTCTCTCCGACGGGGAAATACGAGTTCGAGGCGGCGCACGGTACCGTTACGCGCCATTATTACAGACATTTGAAGGGCGAAGAAACCGGCACGAATCCCATCGCAACGATCTTCGCTTGGACGGGCGCTTTGAAAAAGCGCGGAGAACTGGATGGGGATGCCGCCTTGTCTGCATTCGCCTCTTCCATCGAGAAAGCCACGTTGCATACGGTGGAGTCGGGCTATATGACGGGAGATCTTAAGGCGTTATTTAAGAAAGAGGGAGTCACCCCCATCGCCCTCACAACCAAGGAATTCTTGCATAAGATAACGGAAGATCCGTTCTTCGGAGCATAGTTATCCTGCAAAATATAAAAGGAGAGTATTTATGAACAGTTACGTAAGCAAAGTATTGGAAGAGCTGAAAGCGAAGAACCCCAATCAACCTGAGTTCCATCAGGCGGCGACTGAAGTGCTTGAGAGCTTGTCCGTCGTTTTCGACAAGCATCCCGAGTACGAGGCACGCGGACTTCTCGATATGCTTGTCGAGCCGGAACGTGTGATCTTATTCAGGGTGCCCTGGGTGGATGATAATGGCAAGGTCCATATCAACAAGGGCTATAGGGTGCAGTACAACAGCGCGATCGGTCCCTACAAGGGCGGTCTCCGCTTCCATCCCTCTGTGAACCTCTCGATCTTGAAGTTCCTCGGCTTCGAGCAGATCTTCAAGAATTCTCTTACCGGTCTGCCCATCGGCGGTGGTAAGGGCGGCAGTGATTTCGATCCCAAGGGTAAGTCTGATAACGAAGTGATGCGTTTCTGTCAGTCTTTCATGGCGGAGCTCTATCGCCATATCGGAGCGGATACCGACGTTCCCGCAGGCGACATCGGCGTCGGCGGCCGTGAGATCGGTTTCCTCTTCGGATATTATAAGAAGCTCGCGAACGAGCACGTCGGCGTGCTCACCGGTCGTGGATTGTCCTACGGCGGCTCCCTTGCGAGAAAGGAAGCGACCGGTTTCGGTCTCGTCTACCTCGCTTCGGAAATGCTTCAGCACTTCGGTTCCTCGATGTCCGGCAAGACCGTCGTTGTCTCGGGTAGCGGTAACGTCGCGACCTATGCAGCGGTGAAAGCGACCGAACTCGGCGGAAAGGTTGTCGCGATGAGCGATTCCAATGGTTACATCTATGACAAGAACGGTATCGATATCGAACTCATCAAGGAGATCAAAGAGGTTCGTCGTGGCAGAATCAAGGAGTATCTCGTGAAGCATCCCGATGCTGTCTACGGTGAGAACTGCCGTGACATTTGGACCGTCAAGTGCGACGTAGCGCTTCCTTGCGCCACGCAGAACGAGCTTGATGAGAAGGGCGCTGCTGCCTTGATCAAGAACGGCGTCATCGCCGTCGCGGAAGGCGCAAATATGCCCACCACTCTTGAGGCGACCAAGATGCTTCAGGAAGCGGGTGTCCTCTTCGCTCCCGGCAAGGCTGCAAATGCAGGCGGCGTCGCGACCAGTGCGCTCGAAATGGCTCAGTCCAGCGGCAGGATCTTCTGGAGCTTTGAAGAAGTGGATGCGAAGCTGAAGAATATCATGCAGAATATCTTCAAGAACATCAGCACCGCTGCCGCCAAGTACGGTCAGCCCAAGAACCTCGTCCTCGGTGCGAATATCGCCGCCTTCGAGAAGATCGCTGACGCGATGATGGCTCAGGGCATCTGCTAATCATTTTTCACGATAAATCGTCCTTCGGAGCACCTTCCGATGCTACTTAACTGCGGTATCGGGAGGATTGGCAACGAGGGACCTTTTTTTATCACATCCCGATTGTTTTCGCAATAGTATGTAGTATGAACTACAGGGATTTTACCGAAAAAATACGCCGCGTGGAGAGTATTTCGGATTTCTTTACGGTGGGATACAGCTTATTCTCACAGCCTATCTATGCTTGCCACGTCGGGAATTATAACGGCAGACAGGCGATCGTGCAGTGCGCGATTCACGCGCGCGAGTATGTCACGGGACTGCTTGGTGCGGCGCTTGCCGAATATGCCGCCGTGCATCCTTTCGGCGGAGGCGCTTACTTTATCTTTAATATGAATCCCGACGGCATACGGTTGGTTCTCGACGGTCCGGATTCTATTCCTTGCGGCGTACAGCGCGATTACCTTATCGCAGTAAACGGCGGAAGAGATTTTTCTCTTTATAAGGCGGACGGGTATGCCGTGGATCTTAATACGAATTTTGACGCGAAATGGGGTGGTGGGGCGCAGAATCTCCGTTGTCCGGCGCCCGAGAGCTTTATCGGCTACTATCCGATGAGCGAAAGAGAGGTGAATGTCCTCGCGGATTTCACTCGATCGATTTCGCCCTATGCGACGATCTCATATCACACCAAAGGTGAGGTGATATACTATGGATTCGAAGGGGAGAGCGAGGAGAATCTGCGACGTGATGAGGATATCGCCTATAGGTTGTCTGCAGTGACGGGATATACACCGATTTTGACAGAAAAGAGCACGGGTGGGTATAAAGATTGGTGTATAGAAAAAGGAGGGATCCCCGCTTTTACACTGGAAGTGGCACCTTCTTCGGCGTCTCATCCGGTCGGCGAGGAGTACCTCCCGAAACTATTTGAAGATAATAAGAACGTGCTTGCCGCTTTGCTCGAATGATCAGTCGCTGAAAGACTTGATATTCGCGATAATCTTCACGAGCTTCTCTTCGTTGACGGAAAGGCGATCGCGTTCGGCTTGCACCACCGCTTCGGGTGCGCGCGCGACAAATCCGGGATTATTTAGCATTCCTTTCGACTTCGCGATCTCTTTTTCGAGAGAAGCTTTCTCTTTTTCCAAGCGCTCGATTTCTTTGTCGTAATCAATCAGATCGCCGAGGGGGATGAAGATCTCGGCAGCAGCGGTAACGGCAGTGCTGACCTTTTTCTCCGCCTTGTAATTTGCGTCGTAAATCACCTTTTCTACTCCAGCAAGCTTGGAGAGATATCCTTCACCCGTGCGAATGAGATCCTCGTTCGCCGTTTTGACGGTGACATGGATGCGTTTTCCGGGTGCGACATTCATTTCCGCGCGGATATTTCGGATCGCTTTGATGATATCCATAACCGCTTCGAACTCTGCCTTCTCTTTTTCATAGAAGAGCTTCTCGCTATAGGTCGGATAGGAGGAAAGCATGATGGTCTCCTCGTGAGAGGGAAGGGAGAGATAGATGTGCTCCGTCACGAAGGGGATATAAGGATGAAGCATCTTGAGGATATTCACAAGCACAAAGTGAATATTGGACGCCGCATTTCTCTTGATCTCTTTGTCGTCCGAATAGAGGGAGGGCTTGATCGCTTCGATATACCAATCGCAGAACTCGCTCCAAACGAAATCGTACAGTTTCGCGCCGGCAAGTCCGATCTCGTATTTCTCGAGATTCTCGTTCACCGCTTTTGCCGTTTCTTGCAGGCGACTCAGAATCCACTTATCCGCAATGGTCTTTTCCGTCTTTTCGATGGGCAGTAAATCAACTCCCTCTAAATTCATCATCACGAAACGGGAAGCATTCCATACTTTATTGATGAAGTTTCTCGCGCTCTCCACTTTCTCTTCGTAGAAACGGGTGTCACCGCCGGGGGCGATGCCGTTCGCAAGGGAGAAACGCAGGGAATCGGCTCCGTATTTCTCGATGACGAGCAGGGGGTCGATCCCGTTGCCGAGACTCTTGCTCATCTTCCTACCGAGCTTGTCGCGAACGATGCCGTGGATCATCACCTTCGAGAAGGGAATCTGACCCATATGTTCAAGACCCGAGAAGATCATTCTCGCGACCCAGAAGAAGATGATATCGTAGGCAGTGATCAAGACGCTTGTGGGATAGAAGTACTTGAGATCTTCCGTTTTCTCAGGATAGCCAAGCGTCGAGAAGGGCCACAATGCACTGGAGAACCAGGTGTCGAGCACGTCTTCATCCTGCTTGAAGTGCGTGCCGCCGCATTTCGGGCACTTGGTCGGAGCGTCCTCGGCAACTACGGTCTCGCCGCACTCTTCGCAATAATATGCAGGGATGCGATGTCCCCACCAAAGCTGACGGGAGATGCACCAGTCTTTGATATTCTCCATCCAACCGAAATACACCTTGGAGAAGCGCTCGGGGATGAACTCGATATCTCCCTCTTTCACCACCTTGATTGCAGGCTCCGCAAGGGGTTTCATCTTGACAAACCACTGCTTGGAGATGATGGGCTCGACGCTGCTGTGACAGCGATAGCACTCGCCGACGTTATGCTTATAAGGCTCTTTCTCGATCAGGAGACCGATCGCGCGAAGATCTTCTTCGACTTTCTTTCTTGCGACCATCCTGTCGAGGCCGGCATAGGCGGCGCCCGCTTTCTCATTCATCGTGCCGTCGTCATTCATCACGCGGATCACTTCGAGATTATGACGGAGACCCACTTCGAAGTCGTTGGGGTCGTGCGCCGGCGTGATTTTCACAGCGCCGCTACCGAAATCTTTCTCGACGTATTCGTCTGCGACGATGGGAATTTGTCTGTCGGTGAGGGGCAGGGTCAATGTCTTGCCGATCATCCCGAAATATCTTTCATCCGAAGGATTGACAGCCACCGCGGTGTCGCCGAACATCGTCTCGGGACGAGTGGTCGCGACGGTAATAAAGCCGCTTCCGTCTGTCAGAGGATATTTGATATGCCACAGGAAGCTGTCCTGCTCGGAGTACTCCACTTCGGCGTCCGAAAGGGCGGTCTTACAGCAGGGGCACCAGTTGATGATACGACTGCCGCGATAGATGAGTCCTTTGTTATAAAGATTCACGAAGACGCGTCTAACCGCCTTGTTGCAACGGTCGTCCATCGTGAAAGCTTCTCTCGACCAGTCCAAAGAGGAGCCGAGCTTTTTCAGCTGTTCGACGATCCTGCCGCCGTACTGCTTCTTCCATTCCCAAGCGGCTTTTAAGAAGCCCTCTCTGCCGAGCTCTTCCTTAGAAGTGCCTTCTGCCTTAAGTTTATCAACGATCTTAACCTCGGTCGCGATGGAAGCGTGGTCGGTGCCGGGGAGCCAAAGAGTCGGATGACCTTGCATTCTCTTGAAACGAACCATGATATCCTGCAACGTATTGTTGAGGGCGTGCCCCATGTGCAGTTGCCCCGTGATATTGGGCGGGGGAATCACGATGGTGTAAGGATCCTTTTTCGGATCGATCGTCGGGGTGAAATAACCCTTTTCCTGCCAAGTGGCATAGAGTTTGTCTTCAAATAATGCGGGGTTATAAGTCTTTTCCATTTCCATAAGTCTATCCTCGTATCAAAAATCCAAGTTTTTATCCTTTTGAGTGCCTAAGCGGCTGTGTAATTGTGTGTATAACTTT